>ERZ836829.16-NODE-16-length-295705-cov-175.233486_pt1 | contig 295705 bp, 232 predicted proteins | sample MGYA00519574_ERZ836829 | MGnify/ENA primary metagenome ERZ836829 (study PRJEB31850, sample SAMEA3708808) | human gut metagenome | biome: human gut; feature: human-associated habitat; material: faeces | place: China | collected 2014 ...
ATTTATTTAATTTTTAACCGACTAGTGACCAAAAAATTTTTAGTGGACACTAGTGATAACATGAATCAAAAGACCGATTTTAACAGCAATGTGGTAGTAGTCCAACCCATCGATAAAGGTATGGTTGACATGCTGAATGCCCAGGATGACCTTTATCATGTAAATCTGCAAGGTCTGGATAAAGGAGAAACCATCAACAGTCTGACTATGATAGATGTAATCAGCCGTGCCTTAAACCCCTATACTCAAAACGATGAGTTCATGAAATTGGCCGAACAACCGGAAATGCGTTTTGTCATTTCCAACACGACGGAAGCAGGTATAGCCTTTGACCCTGCTTGTAAGCTGACAGATACACCGGCGTCTTCTTATCCGGGCAAACTGACACAGCTGTTGTATCACCGCTTCAAGACATTCAACGGCGACAAGAGCAAAGGACTGATTATCTTCCCTTGCGAACTCATCTTCCTGAATGGCCACAAGTTGAAGGAGACAATCTATCAATACATTGAATTATGGCAATTGGGTGATGAGTTCAGAGCTTGGTTTGAGGAAGCCTGCGGTGTGTATGCAACACTGGTGGACCGTATCGTTCCAGGATTCCCCCGCAAAGACATTGCCGCTATAAAAGAAAAGATACAGTACGATGACAATCTGGTAGTGCAGGCTGAAATTTTCCATTTATGGGTCATCGAGGCTCCGCAAGAAGTCGCCGAAGAATTCCCTGCCGACAAAGCCGGACTGAATGTATTGTTTGTTCCTTCTGAAGAACCTTACCACGAAAGAAAAGTAACCTTGCTGAATGGACCTCATACCGTATTGTCTCCAGTAGCCTATCTGTCGGAGGTAAATATTGTACGCGATGCCTGCCAGCATCCTATAATCGGACAATACATCCATAAAGTGATGTTTGACGAGCTGATGGAAACGTTGAACCTGCCGAAAAACGAATTGAAAAAGTTTGCAGAAGATGTATTGGAGCGCTTCAACAATCCGTTTGTTGACCATGCCGTAACCAGTATTATGCTGAACTCTTTCCCTAAATACCAAACCCGTGACCTTCCTGGCCTGAAAACCTACTTGAAACGTAAAGGAGAACTGCCGAAAGGTCTGGTATTGGGACTGGCTGCCATCATCACGTACTACAAAGGAGGTACCCGCGCAGACGGCACAGAAATCATCCCGAATGATGCTCCCGAAATCATGCAGTTATTGAAAGACCTTTGGGCAACGGGGGATACCCGCAAAGTGGCAGAAGGCGTATTGGCAGCCAAAGACCTTATCTGGGGGGAACACGGAGACTTGAATACCGTTCCAGGATTGACAGACATGATTACCTGCTTCTTAAAATCCATCCAAGAAAAAGGCATGCAGGAAACAGTAAAAGGTATTCTTTAATTCCTATGATTTTAAACAAGCAGACCGTACAAAAGGAGTTTTTATACGGTCTGCTTTATTTATACCACATTTGATGGGAAATAATTAAGTCACAGTTTTCTTTTTTGTCTAAAGGCTTTCCTGCTCTGCTGCCCGCAATATAAAAGTAGTGGCACCAATAGTTACAATGGCTCCATCCTCAATGCGAATACGGTCTTTGTCACCCAAAATTTCATTATTAAGGAAAGTTCCCGTCAGGCTGGGAGCATCGCGTAAGGTATAAATCAACACTCCCTGCTTATTACGCTTTACATTAATGATACAGTGACGCCGGTCCATACTCATATCCGAAGTCTCAATCGGCACATCGATAACATTCCCCACGCAACGCCGGCCTATGATATTGTCACCTTCTTGCAATGGAAGTACCTGCTTAAAACCAAACACGTTCTCAATGACCGTGATGCTGCCAAAAGCCTCTTTAAACTCCGCTTCATCCGGACGTTCTTCCTTTTGAGGGGCTTTCATCTTTGATTTACCTAAACGGATACTGAACTGCTTCTTACACTGGTCACATACAAAGACCAGTGATTGGCCTTCGGTATACTTGGTTTCATCGAATGTTAAGTAATTCTCACATTTGGGACAACGGATACGCTTCATGATAGTTAAAAATTAAAGAATTAAAAAATAAAGCAAGGGTAGATTACTTTCTACTTCTTTAATACCCAAGCGTTCTTATACGTTTCATTCTGGCGAACTCTGTTCAATGCCTGATATGCTTCTGTTTCTGTGCCACAAGACTCAATGCTGACACGCATTTTACCATCTCCAACAATTGCTTTTGCATGAGGGTAACCTTTTTCAATCAGTTGCTTTGCCATTGCTTCGGCATCCTTCTCAGTACCTACACTGGCAATGATGACGTGGTATTTCTGTGCAGAGACAAGTGACGGGGCGACAGTCCCTGCTGTGGTCTTTTGAATTTCACTCTTTGTTGTTACAGATGTTGAAGAGGACACTTCTGCCGCCTGCTGCTTAGGCTGAGAAACAACCGGAGCATTCTGCGCGTTAGCTTGGCCCACCTTAACCTCTCTTACGGCAACCGGAACCACCTTTTTCTTTGCCTTCTGCCCCGTGTTTTTTTGAGCCGACGCTTTCGGAGTGTCGGCCTTCCGGCTAACAACAATCGGATTAATGGCAAGGGATTCCTTTTCTATCATCTCAAAAAGTTCATTCGGAAGTAATTGCGCATAATTTCCTTCAACCACTTCCGTATTCTCTATCGGTGTAGACAAAAAGAAAAACAAGGCAACCACTGCAATCATGGCAACCGCATTCGACAAATAGGAACGGTTGAATTTAATCTCAAACCTTCGCTTTTTGTCTTCCGGCACAACTGGAACAGAATAACGGATGGTCTTTTCCATGTACGGTTTCTTCAGTTCCGCCAGTTCCTGCATTTCAAAACTATCCAACCCATATAAGTAAGGAGTGGTTATCTTGTGGTCATAGGGAACAAAGTCATAAATACCATGAATGGAGTAACGCAATTCGCCAATGTTGGGCAAATCCACCTTACCTTCTTCATGGAGAGCAGTGAATATATGCGCCACTTCTTTTTCTACAATCCGCGTAGCATCAGAAAAATCAGTATCATAGACAGCCATATAGGATTGTACAAGTAAGCCGTCATTCATCTTCAGTTGAGGATTGAAACCGATAATACGGGTAGGGGGCAGAAAAACATTCTCTTCCGCTACTCTCATTGCCGGAGTATAATGAGCTACAAATCCTCCCAAACCGGGAACAATGACACAATCGTTCTCCAATAACAATACTTCTATGTGCTGTGCTAATTCAATCATGCTACAAAAGTAGCGGAAATATCGGATATACGCTAGTTTCAGAGCTTTTTTCTTATCAACAAATTATGAACATTGCACATTGAAAATGTATTTGAAAAAGGTTTTTTGGCAAGAGAAGGAATTTTTACCGGAAAAATTTCTACTTTTGTACCGTTTAACTATACTCGTCAAGAATAGAAAGACAATTGCCCTCGCAAGAGTATACAAACCTAAACACTTAACAAAAGACTATTATGCGTATTATTTTCTGTCTGATGGTTTTCTTGTTCATAGGAAAGAACACGATGCTGGCACAGCAGCTGTCCTCATTCGTAGAATATGGAGCAGCCCTGCATACCGGTGACAATACTCCTCTTTGGCAGGTCAGCAACCAGCAAGGACTCACTTCGCTCGACAATAATACTTACATACGTGGAGGAATATCCTACAAACACCAACTTGGAAAATGGAAGTTTGAAGAAGCACTGGATTTGGTTGCAGCAGCCGGATTCAGCACGACCTCCTTCATTGTACAGCAGGCTTACGTAGACATCCGTTACAAGTGGTTTGGATTCTTTGCCGGAAGCCGGGAACAGAATTCTCCATTGCTGAATCAAGAGCTGAGCAGTGGCGGCATGACCTGGTCGGGTAATGCGCGTCCCATCCCACAAGTACAGATAGGCATACCCGAGTATGTACAGTTGCTACCCCGTTTAGGCCTGAAAGGAGAAATCTCGTACGGATGGTTTACAGATAACAAATACCAGCGGGAGCAAGTCGGAGAAAAATACTGGTACACCAAGAGTATCAAATACCATCATAAAGAAGGGTTCCTGCGTATCGGTATACCCAAAGGAAAATGGCAACTGGAACTCGGAATGACCCTCGACACCCAATTCGGAGGATACAAGATTGGAGGTTCCGAATTAGGAGACTTGGGCAACGGATGGAAGGATTACGTACGCGTATTCTTCCCCGGCCACGGGCGTGAGGACGGACCGGTAGGTGAACATCTGGCTTTCCAAGGCAATTTTCTGGGTAGCGAATATATCAAAATGACTTATCGTCCTAAGGAAGATTTCTCCATCAGCGCCTATCTGGACAATCATTTTGATGACTTCTCCGCCATGGCCAAACTCAACGGTTGGGATGGCTTATGGGGTGTGGAATATAAATCCAACCATAGACAAGCCATCAACGGAATCGTTATCGAATATCTCCAGACTACCAATATGAGCGGTCCACTGCACGGTTTGCAAAATTCTGTAGTAGGTAAGACCGGAGGAGCCGACAACTACTACAACAACGGTTACTACCCAGGATGGGCACATTGGGGTATGGCGATAGCCAATCCGTTGATAGCATCGCCTATCTATAATAAGGATGGCGATATGAGTTTCAAGTACAATCGCGTTAAGGCCCTGCATCTGGGATGGAGCGGCGACATCAGCAGTGAGTGGAGATATGTGGCAAAATTGTCCCACAACAGAACTTGGGGAACTCCTCATCGTCCAATACCCGATATATTAGAAAATTTTTCTACTTTTGCATCGTTTTACTATATTCCCCGTAAATGGAAGGGCTGGTGCTTCAACGCGTCCCTTGCATTGGATATGGGAGAGATATATGGAGACAATTTTGGATTCCAACTGAAAGTACATAAAACATTTTAAGAAAATGAACTACATACAAACAGAGATTGACGGCGTATGGCTGATTGAGCCGAAAGTATTCCATGATGCCCGCGGATACTTTATGGAAGCATTTAAGGAAGAAGAGTTCCGTGCACATGTCGGAAACGTTCACTTCATCCAGGACAATGAGTCCAAATCCTCTTTCGGTGTATTACGTGGTCTTCATTACCAGAAGGGTGATTGCAGCCAAGCCAAACTGGTACGTGTCATTAAGGGAAAAGTGCTGGACGTGGCTGTCGACTTAAGAAAATCTTCTCCCACTTTCGGAAAGTATGTCAGTGTGGAGCTAAGTGAGGAGAACAAAAGACAATTCTTCATTCCGCGTGGTTTTGCCCACGGTTTTCTGGTGCTGAGCGATGAAGCTGTCTTTACATACAAGGTAGACAACGTATACGCACCACAATCCGAGGCATCCATCCGTTTTGACGACGAAACCATCGGTATTGAATGGCCCGTTGCTACGGAACAGCTTCTATTATCAGATAAAGACGGACATGCCGTATCGTTCAAGGATGCGGTCTATTATGAATAAAATATGAAAATAGCCATTGTCGGTACAGGATACGTCGGTTTGGTAACCGGAACCTGCTTTGCGGAAATCGGTGTCAACGTTATTTGCGTAGACACGAACAGTGAAAAGATAGAGTCACTGAAAAAGGGTGTTATTCCTATCTATGAAAATGGACTGGAAGAAATGGTTAGCCGGAATGTGAAAGCAGGACGCCTGCAATTCACCACGTCTCTGGAGAGTTGTCTGAATGAGGTGGAAGTGGTATTCAGTGCCGTAGGTACACCACCCGATGAGGATGGAAGTGCCGACTTGAGCCATGTGCTGGAAGTTGCCCGCACCATTGGACGCAATATGCAGAAATATGTGTTGGTGGTAACCAAAAGTACCGTTCCCGTAGGTACTGCCAGAAAAGTGCGGGCTACCATTCAAGAAGAACTTGATAAGAGAGGGATGAACATTGACTTCGATGTCGCTTCGAATCCCGAGTTTCTGAAAGAAGGTAATGCTATCAACGATTTTATGAGTCCCGACCGTGTAGTGGTGGGAGTAGAGTCCGAACGAGCCAAGAAGATAATGAGCAAGCTCTACAAACCATTCCTGCTGAACAACTTCCGTGTCATCTTTATGGACATCCCTTCTGCAGAAATGACAAAGTATGCAGCTAACTCCATGCTTGCCACCCGCATCAGCTTCATGAACGACATTGCCAATTTGTGCGAATTAGTGGGAGCGGATGTAAACATGGTGCGCAGTGGTATCGGTTCGGATACCCGTATCGGACGCAAGTTCCTCTATCCGGGGATAGGTTACGGCGGTTCATGCTTCCCTAAGGATGTAAAGGCACTGATTAAAACGGCTGAACTGAGCGGCTACAAGATGCGTGTACTCCATGCAGTAGAGGAGGTGAACGAGAAACAGAAGAGTATCTTATTCGAAAAGTTGCAGAAGCATTTCAACAATGATTTGGAGGGAAAGACCATTGCCATTTGGGGGCTGGCCTTTAAACCCGAAACAGATGACATGCGTGAAGCCCCGGCTCTGGTATTGATTGACGAGTTGCTGAAGGCCGGTTGTAAAGTACGTGCCTACGACCCGGCTGCCATGAACGAATGCCGACGCCGCATAGGAGAAAGTATTTATTATGCGACAGATATGTATGATGCTGCGCTGGATGCAGATGCACTGATGCTGGTGACCGAATGGAAAGAATTCCGCCTGCCTTCATGGGCAGTCATCAAGAAAACTATGGAGCAGCCGTTGGTATTGGACGGACGTAACATTTATGACAAGAAAGATATGGAAGAACAAGGTTTCACATATCATTGCATCGGAAAATAAAGTTGCAGAAAAAAGAAAAGAAATAAATAGGGACGTTATGACAATAAAAGGAAGTGCGATTCTCATTGTACTTGTTGTCTCATTGGCCTCATGCAGCAACAGACAAACAGGAGAGGTTTCCGTAAAGGAAGACCTCATTGCAAAACAACTGTTACAAGGCATCTGGGTGAACGATGAAACAGAAATGCCGTTGATGCGCATCGAAGGGGATACGGTATATTATGCCAACCCGCAAAGCGCTCCCGTACCTTTCAAGGTTGTTCACGATACAATCTACATATACAGCAATGAACCGGTGGCCTATAAGATAGACCGTCAAACGGAATACAGCTTCTGGTTCCACTCGCTGGCCGACGAAGTAATTAAACTGCATAAATCAGAGAATGCGGAAGATTCTTTGGTTTTCACCAGTCGAGAAGTGGAGGTCATTTCTACTACTCCGGAAGTGATAAAGAAAGACAGTATCGTAACATACAAGAATACAAGATATAGGGGATATGTATATATCAACCCCTCAAAGATGAAGGTTTTCAAGACTTCCTATTCTGAAAATGGAATCAGTGTGGACAATGTGTATTATGATAATGTAATCCACATCTGTGTATACGAAGGGAAGAAGATGCTTTACGGCCAGGACATCACCAAAAAGATGTTTGCGGATATATTCCCTGCCGAAATACTGAATCAGGCCATTCTTGCCGATATGAACTTCATGGGTGTGGACAGTAAGGGGTACCATTACCAGGCAACCCTTGGCATACCCGAAAGCTCCGTATACAGTCTGGTAAATATGATTATTGGTTTTGACTGTACAATGAGCATAGAAAAAGCGGAATAAATCCGCTTTTTCTATGTCTTTTCTTCACCACACCACAGTGTTTATTTCTTCTCACCGCCATTCTGTGGCCGTTTGGCACTGGGCTTTCCGCCTTTATTGTTGTTACGGCCATTCTTATTTCCTCCTGGCCTACGTCCGTTTCCATGGCCGCCCCGTCTTCCTCCGTCAAATGCTCTCGGCTTGTATTCTGGTGCTTCACCCAGCTCTTCGGGAACCGGTATCTTATAGATATCCCTATCCAGGAATTTTTCGATATTTTTAAAGTTACCCTGCTCCTTTTCGGAAACGAAGGTGATGGCTACGCCGTCATTATTGGCACGCGCCGTACGTCCGATGCGGTGCACATAATCTTCACTGTCGTGGGGAACGTCGTAGTTTATCACCAGACGGATGTCATCGATATCAATACCTCTCGCAACGATATCTGTGGCTACCAGGATATTGATACGTCCTGCCTTGAACTCATACATCACTTCTTCGCGCTGTGCCTGCTCCAAGTCGGAGTGCATTTCACCAACGTTCAGTTTCATCTGCTTCAAAGCTTTGGTCACTTCCTTCACTTTCAGTTTGGAAGAAGCAAAGATGATAACGCGTTCCGGCGTCTCCTCTGCAAAGAGGCTACGGATGATGCCCAGCTTCTGATTCTCGTAGCAGACGTAGGCTGCCTGCACAATCTTTTCTGCCGGTTTGGAAACAGCCAGCTTCACCTCGGCAGGATTGTTCAGAATGTTACCAGCCAACTGTTGTATCTTAGCAGGCATGGTGGCAGAGAACATGATTGTCTGCCGCTCTTTAGGAAGGAATTTGACAATTTGCATAATATCGTCATAAAATCCCATGTCCAGCATCCGGTCTGCTTCATCCAAAATAAAATAAGAGACACGGGAAAGATCTACATAACCAAGGCTAAGATGGGCTATCAAACGCCCCGGGGTAGCAATAACGACATCAGCACCCAGTGTCAACCCTCTTTTCTGCTGCTCGAACAGTATTCCGTCATTACCGCCATACACAGCCACGCTGGAAACCGGCATGAAATAAGAGAAACCTTCCATCTGTTGGTCTATCTGTTGCGCCAACTCGCGGGTAGGAGCCATGACAATGCAATTGATGGCATCGGCAGGGTGTCCGCCCTCTGAAAGCTTGTTCAATATAGGCAACAAATATGCGGCTGTTTTTCCCGTTCCGGTTTGTGCCACTGCTATTAAATCTCGACCTTCGAGTATGACGGGAATTGATTTTTCTTGTATGGGGGTGCACTCTTCAAAGCGCATGGCATCCAGTGCCTCCAGCACATCGCCATTTAAATGTAGTTCTGAAAACTTCATGTATCTCTTTTAAATTTGCGTACAAAGATAGGAAAAAGACTTATAAAATAGACTCTTACAGTAAAAAAATAAGCCCTTGGGACAATAATTATCTCAAGGGCTTGCAAATTTGTTTCAAGCATCTGCCTTCAACGGGGAATATCAATGTATGAATCCTTAAATCCCAGAAAGTAAAGTACGCCATCTAAGCCGATGGTGTTGATGGATTGCTTGGCATTGGCAACTACTTTGGGCTTTGCATGGAAAGCGATTCCAAGGCCGGCAATTCCCAGCATGGGCAGGTCGTTGGCACCGTCGCCCACAGCAATAGTCTGCGCAATATCCACTTTCTCCACCTGAGCTATCAAACACAGCAACTCTGCCTTACGCTTACCGTCGACTACATCACCGAGATAGCGGCCGGTCAGTTTGCCATCCTCTATTTCCAGCTCGTTGGCATACACATAGTCTATACCGTACTTCTTCTGGAGGTACTGCCCGAAGTAGGTAAACCCTCCCGAAAGAATAGCTATCTTGTAACCGTATTTCTTCAAAACATACATTAGGCGATCCACACCTTCCGTAATGGGAAGATTTTCTGCAATCTCCTGCATCACGGACTCATCCAATCCTTTCAGCAAAGCCACTCGTTCGCGAAAGCTCTCAATGAAATCTATCTCACCACGCATGGCGCGTTCGGTAATGGCCTTCACCTGGTCGCCCACACCCGCACGTATGGCCAATTCATCAATTACTTCTGTTTCAATCAGCGTAGAGTCCATATCGAAACAAATGAGGCGGCGCATCCGGCGGTACATATTGTCCAACTGGAAAGAGAAATCCATTTCCAGTTCGGTTGCCAGTTTCATTAACTGTTCTTGCATGGCAATACGGTCTTTCGGAGTGCCACGAACGGAAAATTCGATGCAGGCGCGTGTACGCGATTCGCATTCGTCCAGCGGGATACGTCCTGTAAGGCGCTTGATGGCATCGATATTCATGCCTTGCTCTGCAAGAATACGGGTAACGGCAGATATTTGACGGGCAGACAACTTACGCCCCAATAAAGTAAGAATATAGCGGTTCTTTCCCTGCATATTCACCCAATCCTCGTACTCTTTGGTAGTAATGGGGTAGAAACGGACAGTCACTCCCAGGGAGGAAGCCTTGAAAAGCAGTTCCTTCATAATGAACCCCGAGTGTTGTTCTTCCGTCTTGCACAAAATGCCCAACGAAAGAGTATTGTGAATATCTGCCTGGCCAATATCCAGAATGGTAGCATCATATTTCGCCAGAATTTCCGTCACGGAAGCTGTCAGTCCCGGACGGTCTTCACCCGTAATACGTATCAGGATGAGTTCAGTGTTCAATGGTTGCATAAGTCATCTTTTTGATAGAATAATAGGCTACAAAAGTAAGGAAAATTCCCACTATTTATGCTAAATAACATAAAAATATACCTCTAAAAAGTGAGAAAAATGCTTGTTTATTTGGAAGTTTGTTTAGGAATTACTTACCTTTGCACCCGATTTCACAATTAAAAGCTTTGATTATCAGTGTATTTATCACTATTCAAGGCTTTGACAAGACGATGTTCCGGGAAGAAATCACTGTTGAAGGACAGTCCCGGATAGTATTAACCAAAACCGTGCCGCATGAAATATGCAAAATGGATTTTTGTTGTATTACTAATAAGTTCCTTGACTTCTTTTGTAGAAAAAGACAAACCTACCGGAGGTTTGAATGTGGGTGACATGGCCCCGGATTTCAAAATCCAAACCATGTCGGCAGAGCAATCCCAAACCGAACTTTCAGACTTGAAAGGAAAGTATGTATTGCTCAGTTTTTGGGCAAGTTACGACGCGCAGTCCCGGATGCAAAACGCAAGTTTGAGCAATGCGCTTCGCTCTACTGCCCGCAACAATGTGAAGATGGTTTCAGTTTCATTCGATGAGTATCAGTCAATCTTTGAAGAAACCATCCGTAAGGACCAAATAGTTACGCCCACTTGTTTCGTGGAAACTAAAGGCGAATATTCCGGCCTCTTTAAGAAATATCGCTTAGGCCGCGGATTCACTAACTATTTACTGGATGATAATGGTGTAATTATTGCCAAAAACATCTCTGCTGCAGAACTTTCCGCTTACTTGAATTAAGCTTGCTGATGCCCGGTGCATACAACAGCAACTTAAAAAACCTGTAAGACGAAAGTGAGGGTGTTCCCTAGAAACCGACGTCTCTTTCCGGCAAAAAAGGGAACAGAACAAAAGAGGAAAATGAATACAACAAAAAGCCCCTCCCGCACTTGTACAACGCAAGAGTGGGAGGGGCTTCTTATTTTAATGGGCTTCCAGAGACAAACATCCTAAACCTCTGCTTTAGTACGCCAAACCTCAACTTGAGCAAGCTGAAGTAGAGGTTTAGAATGCTTATTTCGGCGCTTTCCTATATAGATAGAATGCAATGAAGGCATACATTATATTCGGTATCCACACAGCGATGACCGGAGGCATGTTGCCGTTCACGGCAAATGTGGAAGCAATGGTCTGAAACAGAATATAAGAGAAACTCAATGCCAAGCCTATACCTAAATGCAATCCCATTCCACCTTTCGTTTTCTTGGAAGACAAAGACACTCCAATCAGCGTCAGGATAAAGGAGGCAAACGACATGGCAATGCGTTTGTGATACTCTATCTCAAATTCCTTAATGTTGGCAAAGCCGCGTTGCCGCTGCCTGTTGATGTACTCGCTCAGCTGAGGGCTGGTCAACATCTCCTGCTGGTTCTTCATAATCAAGAAGTCGGCAGGCTCCATAAAAAGGGTAGTGTCTATGCGGTCACCCTTCGTGATACTCTCCTTCATGCCATCCATCTGGCGAATCATATAATCCTTGATTTTCCATTTATGCACGGCCGTCGTGTCGTAGGTAATGGAACGGGCCGTAAGGTGGGAGACCAATTGCTTGTCATTGAACTTGTCCAAAGAAAAGCGATAACCGGTCTTACTGTAGTCTTCAAAACGTTCGATATAGGCAATTACCCCCGAATCCACTTCCAGCTGGATGTTCCGTGCCGTATTCGCCTTACGGGGTTTGTAGTACTTGTCCTCAAAATTGATACGTGTCACACTGCCTTTGGGAATGACATAAGACCCGAGGCAGAACGTCACTACCGCAATGATTGCCGCAGATACCATATAAGGACGCAACATACGCTTGAAACTCATTCCCGTAGAGAACATGGCAATAATCTCCGAGTTCTCCGCCAGTTTGGAAGTAAAGAAGATTACGGCGATAAATACAAACAGCGGACTGAACAGATTGGCAAAGTAGGGGATGAAGTTCAGATAATAATCAAAGACAATAGCATTCCACGGCGCTTCATGAGACATGAAGCGGTCCATCTTCTCGTTGAAGTCGAACACCACCGCAATGGAGATAATCAATGCGATGGCAAAGACATATGTACCCAGGAACTTCTTAATAATGTACCAGTCCAGCCGCTTCAGGAATTTACCTCTCGGCAGCTTTATATTCTTCCATATCCTCCAGTTCATTTTTCTCATAATCTTGTCGATACGCGTTTCACCATCATCGGTTTCCAGGTAGCAAAGTCGCCTGCAATGATATGCTTACGTGCCTCGCCTGCCAGCCACAGATAGAAAGCCAAGTTGTGGATAGATGCTATCTGCATGGCAAGCAGCTCTTGTGCATGGAACAGATGGCGCAAGTATGCCTTGCTGTACATGGTATCTACGTAGGAGGCACCGTCTGCTTCAATGGGAGAGAAATCCATTTCCCATTTTTTGTTGCGCATGTTCATGATGCCGTCCTTGGTAAACAACATGCCGTTGCGTCCGTTGCGGGTAGGCATCACACAGTCGAACATATCGACACCGCGTTCAATGCCCTCTAGAATGTTTACCGGGGTCCCGACTCCCATCAGATAGCGAGGCTTGTCTTTGGGAAGAATACCGTTCACCAGCTCAATCATCTCGTACATCTTGTCTACAGGCTCGCCCACAGCCAGACCACCAATGGCATTACCGTCAGCACCTTTAGAGGCAACAAACTCTGCTGACTGCTCGCGGAGGTCGCGATAGACGCACCCCTGCACAATGGGAAATAAGGATTGCTGATAACCGTATTTCGGTTCTGTTTCGTTGAAACGCTTGATACAACGGTCCAGCCAGCGATGTGTCAATCCCAGTGATTTTTTGGCATATTCGTAGTCCGAATCCCCCGGAGGACATTCATCAAAGGCCATCATGATGTCTGCACCGATAGTCCGTTCTATATCCATCACCTTCTCCGGTGTAAAGATATGCTTGCTACCGTCGATGTGTGAACGGAATTCCGCACCTTCTTCGCGCAACTTGCGGATACCGGACAACGAGAATACCTGGAAACCGCCGCTGTCTGTCAGCATAGGACGGTCAAAGCCGTTGAACTTATGCAGTCCACCGGCTTTCTCTATCACTTCCAGTCCCGGACGCAGATAAAGATGATAGGTATTACCCAATATAATCTGCGCCTTTATATCCTCTTTCAGCTCAGGCAGATGCACGCCTTTCACTGTTCCCACTGTACCTACCGGCATAAAGATAGGTGTCTCAATCTGCCCGTGGTCAGTAGTAATCAGTCCGGCACGTGCATTGGTCTTGCTGTCTGTATATTGTAACTCGAATGTCATTCCTCTTTCTTTTCGGTCTTTTCTTTCTTTACGGACAAGTCGATGGCATCGGCTACTTTTTCATCAGTCAGCGCAATGGCAAACACTTCCTTAATATCTTTCACATAGTGGAAAGTCAGTCCTTTCAGATATATATCCTGTATCTCTTCTATATTCTTGCGGTTCTCGTCGCTCAAGATAATCTCCTTGATACCGGCACGCTTGGCAGCCAGTATCTTCTCCTTGATGCCTCCTACCGGAAGTACCTTACCGCGAAGTGTTATCTCTCCCGTCATGGCAAGATTGGCCTTCACCTTTTTCTGGGTGAGGGCAGAAGCGAGGGAGGTAGCCATCGTGATACCGGCAGACGGACCGTCTTTCGGAATGGCGCCTTCGGGCACATGGACATGGATGTTCCAGTTATCAAAAATCTCTTCGTCAAGATTCAGCAGGGAGGCATGCGCCTTGATGTATTCCAATGCCAGCATGGCCGACTCTTTCATTACATCACCCAAATTGCCGGTCAATGTCAAACGTCCACCCTTGCCACGGCTCAGGCTGGTTTCCACGAAAAGTATTTCACCACCTACGGCAGTCCACGCCAGACCGGTCACCACCCCTGCATACTCATTACCCTGATACTTGTCCCGGGTATATTCGGGTGCACCCAGGAATTCATACAAGTCTCCCGGTTTTATTTCGGTCTTCGCAAAATAACCGTCCGTAGCATATTGGCGTGCAGATTTACGGAGTATCTTTCCGATTTTCTTTTCCAGTTCGCGCACGCCGCTCTCACGGGTATAATTCTCTATAATGGTTTCCAGTGTGTTCTTCGGAATCTTGATATCATTCTTTTTCATACCGTTTGCCTCCAATTCCTTCGGAACCAGATGGCGGCGGGCAATCTCAATCTTTTCTTCCGTGATATAGCCGCTTACCTCAATCAGCTCCATACGGTCCAGCAACGGTCCGGGGATGGTATTCAGATTATTGGCAGTAGCGATGAACATCACTTTGGACAAATCATAGTCCACATCCAGAAAATTATCATGGAATGTAGTGTTCTGTTCCGGGTCGAGCACTTCGAGGAGGGCAGAGGAGGGGTCTCCCTGGCGGTCGGCACTCACCTTGTCTATTTCATCCAGAATAAATACCGGATTGGAGGAGCCTGCCTTTATCAGATTCTTGATAATCCGTCCCGGCATGGCACCGATATAGGTTTTACGATGACCGCGAATCTCAGCTTCATCATGCACGCCTCCCAGCGACATACGGATATACTTACGCTTCAAGGCGGCAGCAATGGAACGCCCCAAAGAGGTTTTTCCCACACCCGGAGGGCCATACAGGCAGATGATGGGTGATTTCATATCGCCTTTCAGCTTTAATACAGCAAGATGTTCCAGAATGCGTTCCTTCACCTTCTCCAAACCATAATGGTCTTTGTTCAGTGTCTTTTCTGCATTGACAAGGCTCAGATTATCCGTCGTATAAATGCCCCACGGCAAACTAAGCATCGTCTGCAGATAGTTCAGCTGCACGCTATAGTCGGGAGACTGAGGATGGGTACGTTCCAACTTATCCACCTCTTTCAGGAACGTAGCCTTCACCTCATCATTCCATTTGATGGTCTCCGCCTTCTTACGCATCTCCTCTATTTCCTGCTCTTGACCGCCGCCACCCAGCTCATCCTGAATGGTTTTAATCTGCTGCTGCAGGAAATACTCACGCTGCTGCTGGTCTATATCCTCACGTGCACGCATCTGGATAGACTCTTTGATTTCGGCAAGCTGCACTTCACGATTCAGAATCTCAAGCAGGCGGTAGGTACGCGCCCGCAAAGAGTCGATACGGAGCAGTTCTATCTTTTCGTCTTTCTTGAGTGGCAGGTTCGTACAGATAAAGTCTACCAAAAACATTGGATTGGTAATGTTCTTGATGGCAAATGCCGAATCCTGCGGAAACATATCGGATGACTTGATGTAGCGTACTGTCAAGTCTTTACACGCCTCTACCAATGCATGGAATTCCTTGTCATTCTTCTCCGGAAGTTCTTCATTCAGCGTAGCTATCCGTCCCTTCAGATAAGGAGTCGTATCCGTAATCTCCTTCAGTTCCATACGTTTGGAGCCTTGCAGAATGACTGTAGTTGTCTGGTCTGGCATTTCAAGCACACGTACTATCTTGGCAACTGTACCGATGGTATGTAAATCCTCAAACAGAGGTGTCTCTGTTTCAGCCACCTTTTGACATACAACAGCTATATAAGAATTTTTCTTTTCTGCTTCACGCACCAATTTGAGGGAAGATTTTCTTCCTACAGATACCGGCATAAACACCCCAGGGAACAATACCATATTTCGGAGAGGCAATATCGGTAAAACCTCTTCTACCTCAATGTCCATCAATTGTTCTTCATTCCCCTCAAAATCAGCAATTACAGAGAAAGCGTTTCCGCTTCTATCTTCGACATCACTCAGGTAATTTCTTTTCTTCATTTCTTTCTTTTTAGTTTATGTCATATTGGCAGGCCAATAAAGCGCCTGCAAAGTTAAGCTATTTCTTCATAAATAAACGTTCTTCACCCTTTAAAAAGACAAAAACAGTGCCAATTTTATGACAAATATGCAGGCTTTGATTATTTTTGAGCCCAATTAAAGAAGATAAACATGCCAAAATCATCTTTTAAGTTTAAACAATTTACCATATTTCATGATAAATGCGCCATGAAGGTCGGCACAGATGGTGTACTACTTGGGGCATGGGCCCCGGCAGACAAAGCAAAGCGTATACTGGACGTTGGAACCGGTACCGGATTAATAGCCTTACAGTTAGCGCAAAGGAATCCGCATGCCCGGATTACTGCAATCGAGATAGATGCGGCTGCAGCCGGACAAGCCACAGAAAATGTATCTCACTCTCCATGGGCCGATAGAGTAGAGGTCATATGTCATGATTTCCGAGATTATCAGCCGGAAAACAGATTTGACCTCATCGTTTCCAATCCTCCCTATTTTATAGATGCGTTGAAATGTCCTGACGAACAAAGGTGCACAGCACGGCATGCGGGCAATTTGAATTACGATTTACTGTTTCATCGTTCGGCATCTTTGCTTGAAGAGCAAGGAGTCGTAAGCATCATTATTCCAGCGGAAGCTGAAAAAACGGTTGTGGATACAGCTTGGAACCATAAGTTGTTTCCATTGCATCGTGTGCAAGTCTTCACCAAGCCCGGAAAACCGTGCAGACGGGTATTGCTGAACTTTGGTTTTGAAGCAAAAGAGTGTAGAGAAGAGAAACTCTGTATTGAGGTGAATCACAATGAGTTTACCCCTGAATATGTAGCTTTAACGAAAGATTTCTATCTGAAAATGTAATTTTAATTGCATAAAACTTGCCTAAATGTTTGGTTGGTATCAGAATTGTTTTTACCTTTGCACTCGCTTTTCAGAAGTAAAGTATTCGGGGTGTAGCGCAGTCCGGTTAGCGCACCTGCTTTGGGAGCAGGGGGTCGTGGGTTCGAATCCCGCTACCCCGACAAATGAAAATCAAGGAGTTACAGTAAAATGTAGCTCCTTTTTTTTATTCTCCGAATGGGGCGGTTTACCTTTGGTTTAACCGAGTGAGTTAAACCGAGAGTTAAACCAAAAATTAACATGGATGCTACAATTTCAGTGGTTTGTTACAAATCCAAGACCCTATCTAATGGCGAACACCCTCTAATGCTTCGTATCAGTAAAGACGGAAAGAAGAAATACCAAAGTTTGGGAATATCTGTAAATCCCAAGTTTTGGGACTTTCAGAAAAATAAGCCGAAACCTAAATGTCCTAACTTGGAATATCTTCAAAAGATTATTCTTGATAAGAAGCTGGAACTTCAAAAGAAAATGCTTGAAATAAAGTCCGACCAAAAAGAATACTCGGCTGCAACTCTGATTGAAGCAAATGAAAAGCTACTGGTTGCTAAAAACGTAGATTGCTTTTATAAAGAAATAATTGCTCAATGTGAGATTAACAACAAATGTGGCAATAGACTGGTTTACCTTAATTCCTATAACTCTTTGAAAAGATTTACTAATGGAAAGTTGGAAATCCCCTTTAACACTATAAATGTGGCATGGCTCGAAAAATATGAAAAATGGCTTCGGAGTAATGGCAACAAAGAAACAACAATCAGTTTAATGTTCCGTACCTTACGAAGCACATATAATAAAGCAATAAAAGAAAGATGTGCCCATTTGTCTGATTATCCTTTTCAAGAATATAAAATCAGTAAATTCGACACTTCTACCCAAAAGAGAGCCATAGCTAAAACAGAGATGTTGAAGTTTACAGAAACTTCCCAACCGATAGGACAAAAGAAATATGTGGAGTTAAGTAAAGACATTTTTATATTCAGCTATCTGTGTGGCGGTATAAACTTTACTGATATTGCCAATTTAACACAAGAGAATATCGTCAATGGTAGGTTACACTATATCCGTCAGAAAACTGGTAAGCTAATCAAGATTGGAATACCCCAAGAAGCTATGCAAATTATTAAAAAATACACCGATGAGAGTAATGGTTATCTATTCCCGATATTGAATGTAAAAGTCCATAAAACAGCTTTGCAGAAGCAGAATAGGATTCATAAAATACGTGGCAAGGTGAATGACATTCTAAAGACACTCGGTAAGCGATTGGGAATTGAAGCTAATATAACGACCTATGTGGCTCGCCATTCATTCGCAAGTGTTCTTAAGAAATCGGGAGTAAACATTGCATTGATAAGTGAAGCATTGGGACATTCAGACTTGGCGACTACTCAAATATACTTGGATAGCTTTGACAACGAGCAAGTAGATGAGGCAATGAAGAATTTGCTGTAACTTAAAAAGAGTTCTGCCCTATATATAATAAGGTGGAACTCTTTGTTTCTGTTAAAAGGTTATCAATTAGTGAAATAGAATATTAATCCTTATGATTAAATAGGAAAATTCCTTTGCTATTAAAAAACTTGTCTATACATTTGCAGCACGATTCAAAATGAATCATGTGAGGGAGGAAACGGTTCCTCCACTAAAATTATTATCAGAGTCGATAGGCAGACGTGTTTATCAAATGGCTCATCTACTGAAAGAAGCTTGTCAGCATCATTTTCTACTATACAGTAGCGGCTTCTGCAACTAAGTTTATCCGGTCTATATCGGAGTATCAAACTTGGAACATCACATATCATTACTTGTACAAACAAGGGTGGAATGTGTCCAATTCGATAGTAAGCTTAGTTGGAGAAGCCTTTTTTATGCCCTCACTTTTATTAATTTCAATTTTTTATAATATGAAAAAAAATGATTGTAATCAAATTGAGAGGAGTCTCTACAATTTGAAAAGTTTGAAACGCTATTTAATTAGCCTGTCTGAATTGACAAAAAGTGAGGAAGAACTGGAAGAACTTATTAAAAAGCTAAACATCCGGATTCTCCCAGCGGGAAGCAAACAGTATGTTTGTGAATCTTTTTTTCAAGTTACTGATGAAAACCGCCAGTTCTTGGAAGAAATCAATTATGGCAAATGGAAATTTATGTTGATTGCCAATGAATTGGTAAAGAAACTACCTTTCATCATTCACGAAATTGCCATAGACGATATGGATGTAAATAGCATTGATGCTTCCTTACCCGAAATCAGAGAAAGATTGAATTGTAGAGTCTTGAAATTGTACAGTAATGGCAATGATTTCTGTACTGTAAAAGAAGATGAGTTAGCGAACCTTCCTAGTTCATACAAAAGGATTGGCTGGTCTGTTAGTTATAAATCTTATCAAGAGAAAGGAGATGATTATGATAGCTTTCAGGTTTGAAAATATTACTGCAAGCAACCGAGAGCCATATAATAATGTGGCTGCGCATGAAGAATTAAAGTCCATGATGTCACGCTTTGACAGATTGAACATCTTCTTCGATATTGACGAGGACGGTTACGAAGTGATAAAGGTCGAAAGCACATACGTGAAACGCTTCGCGTATCAGTTGAACGATGAATCTGCAAACTGGCTCATGACATACCTTTCTACTGGCAAGAGTGAGGATTTTGGAGTAGAACCGTCAGAAGTTCAGAAGTCAGACCAAACTAACGGTAACGAGTATCGAAAGAATATGCTCAAACTGTTTGTGGAAAGCAAGGCTGTAAACATTCAGTTTACACCCGAGTTCAGAGACCGTAGAGGGCAGCTAACAGCAGTAGCCAACTTCAAATTCGGCAACATCTTCTTCTTTGTAAACCGAGACGAGGACATTGCTTCGTACTTGCAAGAGAAAGAGTTAATTCGCTAAATCCAAACGGAGTAGAGGAAGTGTAAATTTCCTCTCTCCTTTTAAAAACTGACAAAAATGGAAACGGAATATAAACCAATATATAAAATAGCTGGTAAAATCCAGTACTTGACAGAAGTCCTGCCACAGATAGAAACAAACACTATCCTTTGCAAGACATTAACCGGATTGGGTGCAACCTACTCCGAAATAAAGGCTAAGCGACATTCTGTTATTATCGTTCCCAATGTTCCGCCTATTATTGGCAAGTGCAAAGACCCGAAACATAAGAATGACAATCTGTTCGGTGTCAAGCAAGGGGTGACAACAGAAGGAATCATTGATTATATTGAAAAGACATTAGCCGCAGGAAAGTTTATCAAGTTGATAAGCACTCCCGAAGGATTTGCTAAAATCAAACGGGCTTTCGAGGAACTGGAACTTGACATATATAATATGTGCTTCTTCCTATCCGATGAATGCGACAAGCTGATAAAAGATGTTGATTACAGAGCTGATATAATTCTTCCTATGGATGATTTCTTCAAATTCAGAGAAAAAGCATTTGTCTCAGCCACTCCCATACTACCGAGTGACCCACGTTTTGAAAGTCAAGGTTTCAAAATAGTAGACATCCGACCCACTTTTAAATATAGACGCCCTATAAGCATTGTGCAGACCAACAATGTCTTGGAAGCATTGAAAGAAATTCTACCGCAGATAAAAGCACAACAAGAGCAACCACGCAGTATTTGTTTCTTTGCCAACAGTGTTGATATGATACACCAGTTGATGAGTAAATTGGGAATTGAAAATGAGTCCGCAGTATTCTGTGCAGAGAAAAGTGTTGAGAAGTTGAAGAAGAAAGGATTCAAACGCGCTTATGAACACTGGAACATTAAGCATAAAATGCCTTATATGTGGTTTACTTGTAGATTTTATACGGCTGTGGATATTGAACTGGAGGAACAACCCGATATAGTATTTGTCACTGAACCGTATTTTGCAGAATACACTATCATTGACCCATGCACTGATGCGGTACAAGCAATAGGACGATTCAGAAATGGTACTTCTTTGGCTATTCATGTTGTCAATACCAATGAGAACTATCCGATACGCACCCAAGCAGGTATCAAGGAATATCTCAAAGGTTGCAGGGATGCTTACAAGACTATTAAAAATCTCTATGAATGTGCAACATCTTCGGAAAGCCGAAATGCTTATAAGGCTGCATTGGATATACTGCCATATAACCGGATGCTAAAAGACGGAAAGACCAACTATTTTGCGATTGACAATTTTGTTGATGAAGCATTGGTTAAGTCTGCCTACAACAATATTGATTCAGTAGTGAACCGATACAAGAAAAGTAGCCTATTCTTACCGAAGCTGACCCAACCTCTGTTTTACAAATTGGGCGATAAGGAAAGGTTGAGCCTCATGGATAAGAGCAGTTCTATCAAAGAAAGCCGAAAGCGTATCGTTGAATTACTGGAATCGTTGAAGGATGACAGAGACTCTCCATTGGCGCAATCGTTTATCAGTGACATCAGGCAAGTTGATGCTTTTATTATTGATGCTTACGATACGGTAGGCAAAGAAGTTATTGAAGTAAACAATTATTCATTCAAAAAAATCAAAGAAGCCATGATTATGAAAAACTATAGAGAAAAAACAAGCGGAGTAGAGTTTGTTCAACTCCTTAAAAATTCCTTTAAGATTGGCGAGAAATACACTCGTGAATATATCAAAAAAGAATTAAAGCGTTTATACGCATTGGTTAAGACCGCACCTAAAAATGCGATTACAGCCATGACTATAAAAGATTTCTTCAAAATTCAAGAGTGTAAAATCGGAAATCAAAAAGCTATCAGAATATTAGAACCATTGATATAGTATAGTACTTTTTTTGATGAAAGTTAGTTTTATAGGGTCTGTTTTAAAAAGGTACTCTATCATTAATATTTAACTTTATCAAATCATTTATAAACGAAGAGTTTCCGCTGATGAAAGTGGGGACTCTTTTTTTTATTTGAACATATCTTCATATCGTAATTCACTCCCCCATGCTGTGCCGGGTGATAAAAACGGAGGTACACCACCTTTTTATGCCCCCTCATGGCTATGGAAGAAAAAAGCATTCTTTACTTCACGATGATACTATTACCTCGCATCATCCATGAAAAAGAATGCCTTTTGTCAGCAGCGTATATGTTCACAATTCTATTCCCGTAGCCGAGCAATAATTTACTAATGCTCCGAATTTCTTTTAAAAGAATATTTAGGGAAAGACATAGAACAAGCCTTAGATGCAAGCGAAGAAATTCACTTGTGTTTAAAGTTTGTTCTTGTTAAATCCATTCAATCAATAATCATTTAATTCAAATTCATTATGGAAGCATTACAAATTATGCCTATCATGGCACAGAACCAATCGAGATTTAACTTAGGCGAGTATGCGGAAGAAGCTGCCATTATCCAAGACGAGCCAACCGTACAGCCGAGCGTGAACTTTTTGGAAGCCAACACCGATGCAATCACTATGGACGAGCTTACAAACAAATGCGTTGTTCCAACTTGGGCTAACCAAGAATTGACTATCGCACATCAAGACTTTATTTCATGTGTGCATGATGCGGCTTGCTCATTCTATGCAGGTGAAAGAGTGAATGAGCCGGATATTAGAGTTTCACATATTGTACGTGGCAGAACACCTCAAAGTTTGGGTAAGAAAGCATCGGAATTGTTGGAGTGTGAGAAGACACAATTCTACCAACGTCTTGCATTCGCTTTCACCATTCCAACCATTATCGAAACGATAAGAGGGCAAAGGCTTGAATTGTGCATCGGTGGGGTGAGGAATTATTCAGACCTCAACCTTTATCGTGCATCCAAAGGCTTGGAGAAGTTTTCAGTTTTTATAGGCTGGAGAGTTAGAATTTGTAGCAATCAAATTTTAACGGGAGAAGGTGTCAAGTTCAATATGGAAGTAACCAATATCAGCGAACTTTACAGAAACGTACTTGAATTGTTCCACAGCTTCAACCCTGCAAAAGAAATCCACTTGATGCAGTCACTTACCAACACTTCATTGTCCGAGACACAATTTGCACAAATCGTAGGGCGGATGAGAATGTTTCAAGCATTGTCACCTGCAAGGCAGAAAGCCATTCCAAGACTTCTGATTACGGACAGTCAGATTAATTCTGTTTGTCGCGACTACTACCACAACGAAGTGTTCGGAGCAAAGAACAACGCCATATCAATGTTCGATTTCCACAATCTTTTGACGCAGGCTAACAAGGGAAGCTACATTGATACTTATTTGCAACGAGCCGTAAACGCTACGGAAGTCAGTGTAGGAATTAACAACGTCCTGCAAGGACTTGATAACAAATACGCTTGGTTCTTGGGCTAAGTGGATTGTTGATTGAGAGAGGAAGGGACATCATTAAGTTGGTGTCCTTTCTTCATACTTAATAATTAACTAATTATATTTGTAAGTACGCAAATAAGTACATATATTTGCATTATAAAAAGGAGGATTTATGAGAACAGCCAATTACACAGATTTAAGAGCCAATCTAAAAGGTTATATTGACTCGGTTATTGACGATTGCGATACGGTACTTATCAATCGTGGTAATGGTACGGGAGTAGTAATGATTTCTTTGGAAGAATATAATTCTTTGAAGGAGACCGAATATATCATGTCTTCTGAACAGACCATGAATGATATTCGTAAAGGAGAAGAAGACTTAAAGGCAGGCAAAGGAATAGAAGTAAAATTAGACGAATTATGAAACTGATATTTACTCCTATTGCACAAGAGCATTGGGAATATTGGAAAAAGAATGACCCAAATATAACCAAACGCATTAAGAAACTGCTTGCTGATATATTGGAACATCCTTACACTGGTATAGGTAAACCTGAACCTCTCAAATATGAATTGGCAGGTAAATGGTCAAGACGAATTAATTCAGAGCATAGACTTATTTATTCTGTGCATAATGATATGATAGAGATTTACATATTCTCCATGAAATATCACTATTCCAAGAAGTAACTACATTATCACATCTTATTAATTAAAAGGACATCTATTAAGTTAGGTGTCCTTTTTCTGTTTTACACTTTACAAATTCTATGACATTATGGATAAATCTAAAATTGAAAATGCTATCAATCATATCACCTCTTTACAAGAGAAATTATGCTACTGTGAGAACAATCTGCAATATATCAAACGCTTGCAAGCACTTAAATATTGGTTGCACAAGTTTGATTCATTTTTGGATAGGAACAGTAGACAGCATGGTTGAATATGCAGCAGTTTATGAAAGCTACTTCCATACTTGCTGTGGGTTCTCATTTTATGATAGAGTATGCAATTCAATTCTTGTTTATGAATATGGCGACAGACCATTTTAACTGTCCAATTTTTCTTCCACCACCACATTAATATTGATAGAATGAATAGTAAAATATTAGACATGGATTATACTGTTGGAGAAGTGGAACTCACTTACAAATCCACTTCAACGAGCCGGAGTAAAATATATAGTTCGGAAGATGCTTATAGATACTTGCTTCCTACATATAAGGAGGGTACAATCTGTTACAAAGAATATTTCAAAGTCTTGTTTCTAAACCAATCCAACCAAGTTTTAGGCTATACTCTCATATCAGAGGGTGGAATTACTGAAACTTGTGCTGATGTCAGAGTAATTCTACAAGCTGCATTGCTCACCAATTCAGTAGCCATTATTCTTGCTCATAACCACCCAAGCGGTAGCATGAAACCAAGCAGGCAGGATATGGAGATTACTAAGCAGGTCAAAGAAGCTGCAAGACTTATGAGGATTACAGTAACAGACCACCTCATATTAACAGATGCAGGATATTACAGCTTCGCTGATGAAGGACAGTTATAGCGTATCATCTTAAAAGGACATTCAATTTTTAAGTTGGGTGTCCTTACTTACATAAGCTGAACGAACATTCAGCACTTGTAACCAACTATTAATAATTGTGAATTATGAAGACATACATAGCATATCTAAGGCAATCCACTATGAAACAACAAATATCGGGTCTTGGCGTGGAAGCCCAACGGGAGATTATTCACAACCATGTAAAGAACAAGCCTATACTTGCTGAATACATTGAAACGGAAAGTGGGAAGAAATCTAACAGACCTCAACTTCTTGCAGCTTTAGCGATGTGTAGGAAAACCAACTCTATTCTGATTGTAGCCAAATTGGATAGGTTGTCAAGGAATGTAGCGTTTACTTCCAAGCTGTTGGAGAGTGATGTTGAGATTGTCTTTTGTGACTTTCCACAAGCTAACAGACTAATTCTGCATATCATCAGTAGCATAGCCGAATATGAAGCAGGACTAATCAGTCAGAGAACCAAACAATCACTTCAAGCCAAGAAAGCAAGGGGTGTGCAGCTTGGTAAAGCGGAGAATTTGATGAATAAATTTGAACAAGCTGTTCAACATAGTATCGTTACCAACAAGGCTAAAGCGGATAACAATCCAAATAATATGAGAGCGATAGCACTGTTACGGTCACTCACAATGCAAGGCAAATCATTATCTGAAATGACTTGCCTGTTGAATGAGCAAGGTTTTGTTACATCTAAGGGATGCAAGTTTCATATTACACAAGTCAAGAGGTTACTTGTCAGAGCAGGGTTGATGTCGTGAAATCACTTTGAAAGGCAGGACAAATTTAGAGCAAGGGCAGTTTTATATACCCCAATCCGAATTTGTCCTACCTAAAAAAACAGCCGGAGAAATAATGGCAGTTTTTATAAATAGACAAGCCAATCTATCTCTAATATATAAAGTAATAGATTGACTTGCCGTTATTAATAGCATAAATAAAACCAAGGCACTATTGTCATTATCAATAGCATTAAAAATAAAATATAAAGCAATACTCGTAGTATATGGTTCGGGCATTTCTTCTTAATAAAAGCCGATACCATGTTTATGTGTAACAAAATATGAATAGCAAGCAGAATGACCAACACAATTCCTGCCCACAAATGAATATTGCCCCAATCATGCCTTCCCAAGCCCAACAATTGTGAACTCCATGGAGTAACACCTTGAAATTTGACAGCATGGCGAGAAGGAATGACTATTTCCAATATGAAGCCACTTATACTTACCAATGCCATTGCTATCAACATAACAAAGTCTATGACAATGTTAAGTAGCATCTTGTTCTTCCTAAACATCATTCTTTATGATTGTGTTCATGGCATTCATGGTGGTGTTCATGGGATGAGCAACCCACTCCCGAATCTGTAAGCTTCCCGTTTAAGTAGTCAGTAGCGACATCCAAAATATTACCCGAACACCCCCTTATAACTTTGATATGGTGGGTTGTAAGTACATTTAAAGCACCTTGCCCCATATTCCCTGCCAACATGACGCTGACTCCCATGTTTTCTAATTCTCCTGCGATATTGGATTTACATCCGCATCCTTGTGGAGAAGGAATAGTCTCGCTGCTTAGAATCTGATTGTCTTGCCCTACTGTCAAGATTGTGTAATACTCACAGTGACCGAAATGGTTGTCAACTGCATTTTCTCTGGTTGGAATTGCAATTTTCATCATAATCTCATTCTTATTAATGTTAATATTACTAATGCTTATGTCGTTGGAGTGGCACACTGGACATTCCATTTTACGGATTTTAAGTGCAGGTTTGATATTATTGAATACAAAACCGCATACTCCGCAATGGAACCATTCACTATCAGTGTACGCTACTCCACCTTCTATCATTATAGCAACACCACGAACCAATGCTTGGGCAATTTTCTGCCTTGCACTGGTATATATTCGGCTAAGAGTAGGACGTGATACCCCCATTGAAACAGAAGCCTCTTGTTGAGTTTTCATTTCATAATCACATAGCCGTATCGCTTCATACTCCTCGAAATGCAAGAATATAGCATCCTTGCGACAAATGTTTGAGGCTATCGGTTTAAAACCTGCAACAGAAGGCATATTATTGACTTTACGGATATTTTTGGGACGTGGTGACATTGAATATTTATTGTTTTCGACTGCAAATATAACGAACAAATGTTCATAACAAAACAACAAACCGTTTTTTAACACAACAGATAAAAACTTTGATTTATATCCCCTTGAATACTCTTAATTTAAAATAATTCATGTTTGAGAGCATAGAATTTACTATTAATCCACACTTCATACCTAATGATTTAAAACCTTTCACTATCTTTGCATCAATTCCAATGAACTAATGCGTTAGGGAGTTGGAAGGACATATTTAACGAAAGGTGTTATTGAAATTATCTTCCATTCTCAAATCTCGCAAATTTGACAACGGTACGAAGATGATAGCAGTAGCACCACATCATTTGATATATACCTACCTTATATATTCCTATAAGGCTTTAGATATTGTCGAATTGGTGTGGGCTGCTGTTTTATCCGTACCAAAGGCAATGCGAGAGCCAGAGAATGAGATAAGACAGTATGTTCCCACACCTTTTTATTTATGGCTCATTGTAGGGAGCAGGTGAGCATAAAGGTGCAAATATGAAAACCTACTTACTGGATATTCTTAATAGATATAAGAAATTTAGCGAGAGTTTAGATGTAGAAGCCATTCTTTGCTCTAAATCGTGGTCTGTTTTCAATGACTCCGGTTGCAAAGAGATATACTTATTTCAGCATGACGGTAGTCTGATAATCTCTGTAAGTGGAGAAGTAACTAATGCTACATGGAAATATATTCCAGTAAACCAATCTATTTTAATCAGCACAAAGAGTGCTTCGTATATGTTGCATCCTGCGTTTGTTGATGATATAATTTTTGCTTTGCAGTTAGACGGAACAAATCAATATTCTTTTATGATTGATGAATTGCAAAGAGATACATTCGCTCCCAAAAGTTTATCAGATATTGAGAAGTACTTTATCAGAAGAAAACAACTTGAACTTGAAAAGGAAAAACAACTATTAGCACAACGTGCCCATGATAAAATTGTTGCACGTGAGCGACAAGAACAACAGAAAATACAAGAAGAGGAAGAGGCTTTAATAGAAGAAGCTCTAAGAGAAAGTAAGCTTTATCAAACAGTTCTTTCTATTGCATGGATACAGATGTTTCTAATTCCTATCATTCTAATTCCATGCTACTTGTTTTCTGACGAATTTAATAACAATGGTTGGAAAGACAGAATAAGTCTTATTATGGTTCTTGCCTTTTTAGGAGTACTCTTGTTCGTTATTATTAGTTTTTTTATTCTTGACCCGATTAAAAACAGAATCATAAAACGAATTAAAGAAAACAATATCCATAATTTTTAATTTGATAGCTAATTTGATATGAAAACATTGAGATTATTAACAACTTCATTATTGATTGCTGTGTGCGCAGGATTTAGTTCTTGTGGCGATGAGGAATTGGAAGAATTTCAACTGGACGAAATGTACAGCACTGGAGATTCATTTTCTACTTACGGATTGAATATAAAAGACTATGAATGCAGAGGGTCTTTTTATTTTGGGAATATAAACCATTTCTCTGGCTTAAAGAATAATCACCTATGGATTAGCTCTTATGATAGGACTACCAAAGAGAAACTTTGGGAATGGACTGATAGTAGAACTTTTGACAAGAAACGTACAGTTCATGTTGGATATGGAGAATATAAGGATATTGAAATATCAAGCATTACCACCTATGGAGCTTGCGCCAAGAACAATATATTTGTTGCAAGCGTTGGCTACGGTGGTGAATCATACGGAGAATATAATATATTGTTTAAGACTGCAACGGGTAATCTCAAAGAGATAAGAAATGAATATCCAGCGTATATTACTGATTGGTACAAAGAATCTGTGTTCGTTGGGAATTGTTGCTATAATGATTTGGGAGATACGATATATGTTAGTCAAGTAAATAATGGTGCAGTGAGCGGAACACCTATTTCTTATGAAGAAACGATTATAGTTAGTGATTATCAACAGCAACTCACTGCATCGAGAATTAATTATAAAACATATAAAAGTGTTTGGAATACGGAGTATAGACTTCCGTTTGAAATTTTTCCTGACACAAAGAAGGAGTATGTTTTACTTGACAATTCCACCAATATATGGAAGTACAAATTAGACCTCTTATATTATGACGGAACGAAGAAAGATTATACATTTTATCTAAATATTGAGAACGGCACAATCTCTGAAACCCAAAATGTTTCTCCCATTGTTGGTAGTTGGGTTTATATCACAGATGAAGGATATAAAGAGATTATCACTTTTTACAGTGATAACACTGGTCGTTGGGAGTCAGTGAATATACATGACAACACTTTCAATTTAGACCCATTTACTTATACAATGGATGATAAGGAGGATAAGTTTATTATTGATTTTGGAGATAATTCACCCGAAACGTACTATTATAACATATCTGACAATAAGATGAAATTGATATACGAGGACGGACATGTAGAACTTTATACCAAACAATAAAATTAACAGAACCACTACTATAAGGTACTATCGGAAATTTAAAATCCTTTAGTACCTTTTTTAGTGAAAGTTAGTTTTATAGACCCCAATTCAAAAAAGTACTATGCTTACTTTGAATAACTATATAGATAGTTGAAACTTCATTTTATAATTGCTATTTTTGCAATGCAGGTTTATTCTGCAAAAGAGATTATTAAATTATTGTCAAACACTTCTTGTTTTGCCTCTAAGTTAAACCAAGAGTTAAACCGCTTCATTTAAGCGAAAAGTAGATATAAGCTAATCAATTTAATACCAGTTATTTAATAATGATATTAATAAGGTTAGCGCACCTGCTTTGGGAGCAGGGGGTCGTGGGTTCGAATCCCGCTACCCCGACAGAAATTAATAAGCTACTGATTTTTCAGTAGCTTATTTTTGTATATACCCTCTTTCCCACTTATCCAAATAGCAGCGTAAAGCAACTCCCTTTTCCCACAGTAGACTGCACCGTGATATTCCCTCCATGCCGGTTCATCACTTGTTTACATAAACTGAGCCCGATGCCCGAACCGGAAGGCTTGGTGGTGAAGAACGGTACAAAAATCTTATCTTGCACTTCCGGCAGAATGCCTTCACCATTGTCACTGACAGTGATTAGGCATTGCCACGAGAGGGCGGGTAGCATCTTCACTTCTATCCGGGGATGCTCTTTCCTGCTACATGCCTCTTTGGCATTTTTAATCAGATTAATCAGTACTTGTTCTATCTGTGTCCGGTCTATCTGGAGTATGCGGTCGGCCTCCGGAAGCTCTATCCGGATATACTCTTCCGAAAACAGCTTCTGCAAATCCTGCAACAGCTCGCGGACGGCAACCGGACGACGGACGGGGGCGGGAAGTCTTGTCAGCTTCCGGTAATTCTCCACAAACTCCAACAACCCCTTACTACGGCGGTGGATAGTCTGCATTCCCTGCCGCATGACGGGATAGTTCTTTTCCGACATTTCCCGCTCGCTCAAGGTTTCGGAGAGGGAGATGATGGGAGTGATTGAATTCATTATTTCGTGCGTCAGCACACGTATCAGCTTTTGCCACGCTTCCATCTCATTGCGTTCCAGCACGCGGGTACGGAAATTCCTCATCGCTTCGGAAAGCTCGTCCACCATATCCTCCATAGACCGGTTCTTGTAGGGAGAACGGAATGACAGCATCATGTCGTCATAGCGCAGGCTCTCTGCCAGATGGCGCATCATGCGCACCTGCATCATCTGCAGGCGGTACAGATGAACGGCAATCGCCAGCAATATCAAAAAAGCCATCAGTGCACTGAACCACAGTCCGGCATCCACCAGCAGATAAACGCCGACCGAAAGGAAGGCTATGCCGATGATGTGCAGTACCACAATCAATGAATATCGTTTCATAAGCCCAGTTTTTCAAGTTTCCGGTACAAGGCGAAGCGAGTAATGCCCAAGTATTCGGCGGCACGGGTCACATTTCCTTCACTGAGCCGCATGGCACGTTCCACAGCCTGCCGTTCCAATTGCTCCAAGTTGAGGACTTCTTCTTCCTTCTTCTGACGGGAAACAGAAGCTTGGAACATAAAGTTCTCCGGACGAAGCAGAGAACCGTCTCCCAATATGACAGCACGTTCCACTGTATGCTGCAACTCACGTACATTACCCGGCCAGGCATATTTCAACAACTTGTTTTTCGCCTCCCGGGTCAGCCCGCGCATCTCTTTCTGATATTTGCGGGCATACCGTTGCAGGAAATACTCTGCCAGCAGGAGGATGTCGTTTCCGCGTTCCCGCAGAGGTGGAATATGCAACTCGATGGTGTTGATGCGATACAGCAGGTCTTGGCGGAAGTCTCCTTCGTCCACCAGCCGACGGATGTCTGCATTGGTGGCGCAGATGAGCCGCACATCAATGGGCGTAGCCTGCGTACTTCCCAAACGACTGATACAACGCTTTTCGATGGCAGTCAGCAATTTGGCCTGCATGGGCAGGGAAAGGTTACCTATCTCGTCCAGAAAAAGCGTACCGCCGGTTGCCACTTCCATACGTCCAGCTTTCGCTTTCCGTGCATCGGTGAAGGCGCCTTTCTCGTAGCCGAACAACTCGCTTTCGAACAACTGTTCGGGAATACTGCCGAGGTCTATCGTGACAAACGGCTTTCCATAGCGGGGAGAATTGCGGTACAGCAGGCGGGCAATCACATCCTTTCCGGTTCCATTCTCACCCAATATAAGTATGTTGGCATCCGTATCGCGCAACTTCTCCACTGTAGAGAAGACTTGCTGCATGACAAGAGAATCACCGATAATAACCTCTTCGGAGCCTCCCGCTGTGGCATTGCTCAGAACTTCCACCTGCTCCTTCAGCAGATTTATCTCGGTCCGCGAACGACGCAGCTTCATGCCCGAAGAAAGGGTCGCCAACAATTTTTCCTTCTCCCACGGCTTGGGAATGAAATCCGTAGCCCCCGCTTTGATGGCACGCACTGCCTTGTCCGTATCCGCGTAGGCAGTCATGAAGATGACCACTGCTTGCGGGTCGATACTCAGAATCTGCTTCAAGCTGTCGAAACCTTCCTGACCACTGATGGCATCACGGCTGAAATTCATATCCAGCAGAATAATGTCCGGACGGAAAGTGGTCATAAAATGCTCGATGCGGTCGGGAGTCACTGCCACTTTTATCTTCTCGGCGTAGGGTTCGAGAAGAAGGTTCAGCGCAAAAAGGACATCCTCGTTATCATCTACAATCAATATTTTACCAAACTGCTCCATATCTGTTTTCTTTTCGTGCAGGCAAGGCCTACACAATCCCACATCTCTTGTACGGGCAAAGATAAGTATAATATCCATGTGTTGTGCGTGCATTATCGCACTATTTTTGTGCGCAACTGCACACGTTTGGAAAGCTTCGAACCACAACAAACACTTATAATACAACAACTTATACTTATGGCATAGAATTTGAACTTTATAGAGTAAAGAAAACAACTATGCACCGGAATATATTTTTATTGCTTATTACATTCAGTCTGATGTCGAGTGCCGTTGCTCAAGAGCACACGCTGGAGCTGACTTTGGAAGAAACCATCGAGCAGGCCCGCCAGCAGTCGCCCGACGCCCAAAATGCCCGCCATAGCTTCCGTTCCGCTTATTGGAACTACAAATACTACTGTGCCAACTACCTGCCGACGCTCAAGCTTACTTCCAATCCCTATCTGGACCGTGCTATCAACAAGGTGACCCAAAGCGATGGCAACGTCAAGTTCATAGAGCAGAACCTGCTGAGCACTGACCTGACACTGAGCCTGACACAAAACGTGCCGTGGACCGGAGGAACCTTTTTCATTGAAACGGCTGCGCAGCGCCTCGACCTTTTCAGCAGTGACACCTATTCCTGGCAGACTTCACCCGTCAACATCGGATACAGCCAGTCCTTGTTTGGCTACAACAGCCTGAAGTGGGACCGGCGCATCGAACCTATCCGTTATCGCGAAGCCAAGAAAACCTACGTAGAAACCCTTGAGCTTGTTGCCGCCAATGCCACAGAGAAGTTCTTCAACCTGGCCAAAGCACAAAGCAACTACGAAATAGCCAACGCCAACTACGCCAATGCCGACACCTTGTATATATATGCGCAAGGACGATATAACATCGGCACCATCAGCGAAAACGAAATGTTGCAGCTCGAACTCAACAAACTGACCGAAGAAACCAACTGCATGAATGCCCGCATCGAAGTGGAAAACTGCATGCAGGAACTCCGTTCCTACCTCGGCATCCAAGAAGACCTCCTTATAAAGGTGAGAATAGACAACCGCGTGCCCGACCTGCACATCGACCTGGATGCCGCGCTGATGCTTGCCAACGAAAACAGTCCGGAGATACAGAACATGCTACGCCGCAAGGTGGAAAGCGAGAGTGCCGTGTCGCGCGCCAAGGCCAATGCCGGACTGAAGGCAGACATCTACCTGCGCTTCGGCTTGACACAAACTGCCGACAAGCTGAAAGATGCCTACCGGAATCCACTGGACCAGCAGTACGTCAGCTTGGGCATTACCCTCCCAATCCTGGACTGGGGGCGCGGAAGGGGACAAGTACGCGTGGCCCGTTCCAACCGAGACCTTGTCTACACGCAGGTAGAGCAAGACAAGACGGATTTCGACTTGAACGTACGGAAACTCGTAAAGCAATTCAACCTGCAGGCGCAACGGGTAAACATAGCCGCCCGCACGGACCATACAGCCCAACGACGCGCCGAAGTAGCCCGAAAACTCTATCTGCTCGGCAAGTCCTCGGTACTCGACCTCAATGTATCCATCACGGAAAAAGATACGGCCCGGAGAAGCTATATAACGGCTTTGTACAACTATTGGAGTTTGTACTATGCACTGAGAAGCATCACGCTATATGACTTTGAAAAAGAGAGGCCACTGGCAGAAGACTTGGAAAGGGTTACTAATGAAGAATCTATACAGTAATAGAATCGTGGAATAGTTTTAGTAAAAGCTGGCCGGAGATTTACTAAAACTCCGGTGACGATTTACTAAATCTCCGGTAAAGTTTTAGTAAAACTCGGAACCCTTATTCAGAAGTACTTCTGAAGGGGGTATCTGAAAAGTAAAAAAAGAGTATATAAAATATTGCATTATGGATATAAAACTTGAAAAGAAACCCTGGTACATCCGTTACCGCTACTATCTGGCGGGAGGCGTTGCCTTCCTTGCCTTCCTGATTTATGTAGTCACCCTTTCGCTGGGTCCCAGCAAACTGCGTATCGAGCAAGACAACATACAGATAGCCGAAGTCAAGAACGGCAAATTTATGGAATATGTAGATGTGGAGGGAGTGATTCAGCCCATCCTTACCATCAAGGTCAATGCACGTGAAGCCGGAAGCGTGGAATGCATCATAGGAGAGGAGGGGAGCCTGCTCCGGCAAGGAGATACCATCCTCGTCATGGAAAACCCCGACCTGCTGCGCAGTATCGAAGACCAGCGCGACGACTGGGAAAAGCAGCTTATCACCTACCGCGAAAAAGAAATTGAAATGGAGCAGAAAAGCCTGAACCTGCAACAACAAGCCCTGCAGACCGATTATGACCTCAACCGCCTGCGCAAGAGTTTTGCCCTTGACAAGGAGGAGTACCGCATGGGCATCAAGAGCAAGGCGCAGCTCGAAGTTTCCGAGGACGAATACAACTATAAAGTGAAAAATGCCCATCTTCAAAGGGAAAGCCTCCGTCATGACTCTGCCGTCACCGTCATCCGCAAAGACCTCATCAGGAACGACCGCGAACGGGAACGGAAGAAGTATGAACGCGCCTGCGAACGGCTCGGCAACCTGGTGGTGAAAGCTCCCGTCGCCGGCCAGCTCAGTTTTGTCAAGGTGACTCCGGGACAGCAGGTCGCTTCCGGTGAAAGCATTGCGGAAATCAAGGTGCTGGACCAATATAAAGTGCATACTTCCCTGAGCGAATACTACATCGACCGCATTATCACCGGATTGCCTGCCACCATCAATTATCAGGGAAGAAAATACCCGTTGCGCATCACGAAAGTGGTTCCCGAAGTCAAAGACCGCACGTTCGACGTAGACCTCGTCTTCACCGGTGACATGCCCGACAACGTACGTGTAGGCAAAAGCTTCCGGGTACAGATAGAACTCGGCCAGCCGGAGGAGGCGCTCGTCATTCCGCGCGGCAACTTCTACCAGAGTACCGGAGGACAATGGATTTACAAACTGAACGCCGCAAAGACAAAAGCCGTGCGCGTGCCGCTTGGCATCGGTCGCCAAAATCCGCAACAATACGAGATTACGGAAGGTTTGCAGCCCGGAGATTGGGTAATTACAACGGGATATGATACCTTTGGCGAGGCGGAAGAATTGATAATGAAATAAAACTACGCACTATGAGACAAATAATCTTAGCCATCAATGCATTGCTGAAATTCAAAGCATACACCCTTATCAATGTATTGGGACTGGCGTGCAGTTTGGCTTGCGTACTCACCGTAGCCCGATATATCCACCAAGAAAATACAGTGAACCAATGCTTTCCCGAATATAAACGCATTTGCCTGATAAAAACCTCTACCAGCAGTGGTGAGAACTTCTTGGGAGGCTACCGGTCGGGATTGGAAAAGGATCCTGCCGTAGAACAATTTACGGTGATTTATCAAATATCGGATATGCCCGTTCTGTTCGGTGAACAAGAAATTGCAGCGAACGCTTTTTCTGTAGACAGCACCTTCTTCAAAATCTTTCCATATAGGGTGATTGCCGGAAGCGGAAGAATAGTCCGCTCGAGGGATGTTGTCATCACCCGTTCTTTTTGGAAGAAGAAGCTGGGAGGGAAGAATGCCATAGGCGCTACTTTCAAAAACACAAAAGGGAATAAATTCACTATTATAGGAGTGGTGGACGACCCCGATACCAAGACATCATGGATGCCGGATATATTTATGTCGGATGAACTGGATGAATTCCTTTTTTTCGACCCTATATACGCCATGCTGATGGCACCGGATACAGACATTGCACTGCTGAATAAAAAGTATTCAAAAGAACACCCCCGCAGCAAATGGAGTACTTATGAGACAGTACGCTATCAGTATTTGCCTTTGAAAGATTTATATTACGATAAAGACCACGGAAAAGAAAACAAGAACTATCAATATGGCAACCAAAGCTATGTCCGGGTATTGATGGTAGTAGCCTTCCTGGTAGGTATCATAGGGCTGCTGAACTTCATCAACATCTACACTGTCATCATGTCCAAGCGGTCAAGAGAGTTTGGGGTGAAAAAAGTGTTCGGTGCAGGCAGGACAGACATTTTCCTGCAAATATATGCCGAGAACATCTTATTGACGGGACTGGCATTACTCCTTTGCTGGGCTTTAATAGAAATAACCAGGTTTTTCTTTTTCCATGAACTTTATATACCTACCACAACAGACTCCGGCTTTGACCGGAAGGTCTCTGCCATCGTACTTTTAGGATTGCCATTGCTGACTACTGTTTATCCGTTCTTGAAATACACATGTAGCAGACCCGTCAACTCCATACGCGAGCTGGCATCTTCACGCTTTTCCACACGGTCACGCATGATATTACTGTGTTTTCAATATGTCGTAACCATCTTTATAATAACCGTTTCTCTATTCTTTGTACGGCAGTTGGAGTATATGCTCTGCGCCGACCTCGGTTTCCGCTCGCACGATGTGATAACTTGCCGGATGTATGTCGATAAATTGGGCTTATATAAAACAACTAAAGAGGAGGGATTGGATGAAGGAAAAAGACAATATATAAGTAATGCTTTGGTCAATAAACGAATGAGTGAAAGCACTCTGTTTGAGCATTGGAGCAGAGGAAACGACTTGCTGTTCACCGACTTCCGTTTTGACAGTTTTGCGCTCAACAGAGCCGAAAACGGTTTCCATCCGGCATTATCTGCACATTTAACGACCCACTCCATGGCAATATACGATTTTCAACTTGTAGAGGGGCGCCTATGGAACGACTCCATAGATGAAGCGTTCACCAAAAACAGTTTCAAGGTAATTATCAACGAAACCGCTAAAAGAGTCTATGGAATAAAAGACATCACCAAAGACAAGCTGCAACCTGAAGAACCACACTACGCCTCAAGCAGCTTACCGGATTTCTACAATCCACCTTGCGAGATAGTAGGGGTCATAAAGGATTTCAATGTTCGGCACCTTTCACAATCCATCCAACCGGTTGTCATCTATTATCACGATGCAAGCATAGGCGGAATTTATACTGTTACAGCCTCGTATAAGCACGAGAATAAAGCCAAAGTCATTGATTTCCTGCGCCGCTTATACGAAGAATCTACGGGAAGAACCGACTTTGAATATACGCTGATAGAAGATGAACTCCAAAAGATGTATCGTGAAGACCGTCAAGTGGTGAACATTTATACGCTCTTTGCCGGAATAGCCATTTTCATCTCTTCATTGGGATTATTGTCAATATCCTTGTTCGATATTCGGCAACGTTACCGTGAGATAGGTTTACGCAAAGTGAACGGTGCGCAAGCAAAGGATATTTACCCCTTACTCATTAAAAAGTATCTCTCGGTCATGGGAGTCGCCACTTTGCTATCCATACCCTTGTCATGGATTGCCATTACCCTCTATTTGCAGGATTTTGCCCACAAAGCCCCTTTGACATTCGACTTGTTTGCCGTAGCAGTAGCCATAACAACTGCCATCTCCTTGTTGACTATTATTAGGCAAATCAGCAAGGCTGCCAACATCAATCCGGCAAGCATTATGAAAAACGAATAAAAGACACGAATATGAAACTCATACTATTATATATCCGAACATTAAGTAGGTTTAAAGTATATACGGTAATCAATATTATCGGACTGGCACTGAGCTTGGCTTGTGTCATTATTATATTCCGCTACGTGAAGCAGGAAAATGATGTAGATTGTTATAGTCCCAACAAAGACCGGATAGGCATCATGGTGCAGGAATACAAAGATGACAACAATAAAACGGCAGTTATCGGAGGTCCCCTCGAAGATGCAGACATAGAAGCGATGTCCACTTTCGTATGGTTCAATAAAGACTATATCATAAAGGAAGAAAAACATATTGATGTAGAAACGATTGTAGTAGACAGCTTGTTTCTAATAGTGACTGATTTTCCCATGAAATATGGAAAAGCCGAATCATGGGCGGCGTCTCCACAAACCGCCTTTATCACAGAAGAGCTGAGTGAGAAACTATTCGGGAACATAAATCCTATCGGCAAAACCATTGAATACTCTACCGGTGACCCTCTTACGGTGACCGGAGTTATCGGCAAAGACAGAGGGAAACGCTCGCTTCATTTCGACTTGCTTGTTCCTGAAACATTGCAGAAGGATTGGGAGTTCCGTTTCCCGATGAAAATGGCATTAATTCATAAAGGGGCTTCCTTTACGAAGATAAATGCACGGCATGCAGCGTTCCGGCAATCTCCACGTGCTGCGGATGTTGAATTCAGGTATCAACTGCTTCCCATGCGTGAAGTGTATTTTCATCCAGCCATTGATGTTTGGCAGGACATGCTGCAAAGGGGGAATTTACCACAGCTACATCTATTGGCACTTGTTGCTGTACTAATTTTAATTGTAGGCATCTTCAATTTTATGAGTCTTTATACGGTTGTATTATTGAAACGAAGCAAAGAATTCAGACTAAAGAAGGTTTTTGGAAACAATTCAGCACAGCTATTCTCCCAACTATATATCGAGAATTTATGTCTGACACTTGTATCATTATTTATAGCCTGGTTCCTTGTCGAGATTTCCGTCTTTCCCTTAAATAACTATTTTGATGTCATTCAACAACCTAATGGTATATTTGACATAGGAATAACCATAGCTATCCTGATTTTACAGCCATTGACAGCTTCAATCTATCCGTTTTTTAAATTCAAATACAACACGCCTATCCATTCATTACGGAAAATAGGCAGTGGTGAAAAATCGTCTGTTGTAAGAAACCTCTATCTGAGTATTCAGTATATCGTGGCATTCATTCTAATAGTTGTTTCCATGTTCTTCGCCAAACAACTGTATGAAATGACTCATATAGATTTAGGCTATGACACAGACTCTATCGTTAAAGTCCATTTTGAACGCTATGAACGCAAACAGCCTACCACTGAAGCAGAATATCTGAAACAGACCTCCTTGCGCAAAGCCTCCAAAGAAAATATATCCACTGCAATGAATGCCTCTCCTTTATTCACGGCATGGAATTACTCTTTATCCCCTTATGAATATTTCACAGAATCTCCGGTACTTTTCCGTAAGCTCGGAGAAGCCAATTTCAAACAATTGTATTGCATTCCCATAACAGAAGAAGAAATAAGATTTCATGGCTTCCGTTTATCCCAGGGACGTTTATGGGATGCCGACATCGACCATGAAGGTGAAGCAAAACTGATTCTCAATCAAAAAGCCATGCAACTCTTCGGACTCGAAAGCGCAATCAATGCCCGGCTGGAACCCCAACAACCTTTATGGCCGCGTAGGGATTTGAGCCCTTATCAGATTATAGGTATCGTCGAAGATTTTTATTGCGGACATTTATCCCAACCGGTTCTTCCTATAGCTTTTATATACGGTGAAACATATCTTTCACAAATTCCTTTGCAAGCTAAAATTGCTCCAGGACATCAAAAAGATGCCGTTGCCTTCCTGGAAAACCTACACAACGACAATGCTGATGGAGCCTTCAATTATACTTTTGCAAAACAGGAAGTTGAGAATCTCTATAAGTCAGACAAGCAAATAACTATTACCTATTCCTTTTTCGCCTTTATGGCCATTCTAATATCCTCAATAGCTTTGTTTGGATTGTCCTTATTTGACATACAACAAAGATACCGGGAAATAGCTATACGAAAAGTACATGGCGCTACACATAAGGAAATTTTATTGTTATTACTCAAAAAATACATTATCATATTAGCAATGTCATTTTTGATTGCCATTTCTATATCTTATTGGGGAATAACCATTTATCTGAAAGATTTTGCCTACAAAGCCAACATCAGCAGTTGGTTGTTCATTATTGCAGCAATCATCATATCATTAATTTCCATATTAACATTGGTTTATCAAGTAAAAAAGGCTGCACGACAGAATCCGGCGGAAGTAATCAAAAGCGAATAATACAATAATGATACTATTATGATAAGACATTATATTAAAACAGCATTCAGAAACCTATTAAAGTACAAGGCACAGAATATCATCTCTATCATCGGACTGTCGGTAGGTATACTTTGTTTTAGTATCTGCCTATATTGCAGCCGCTATATAAATTCTACCGACAAGTGCTTTACCCACTGGGAACGCATTGCAGACATAAACCTATACACTCCAGCAGAAGAACCTTATTCCGGAACTCCCGCTACGTTGTTTGAGAGTCTGCGCCAATTGCAATTCCAAGAAGTAGAAGCATTTACTTTTGTTGCCTATCCCCGCCCACGTAGCTACAATGTGGAAACTATCGACAAGGAAGAACTGCCTTACGAAGATTTATATGCTATGGAAGTAGATACAGCCTACCATAGCGTGTTCACCCCGGAAGTATTACAAGGTTCATGGGCTGTAGCATCGCAAACTCCCAATGCCGTGATACTGACACGCTCTCTGGCACACAAAATATTTGGTCTCGGAGAGAATCCGATAGGAAAGCGAATGACCTTAGCACAACGGCTTTTCTCTTCACCTGATACCACACCACGAACAGGAGGTACCATCTATACCATACAAGCGATAATAGAAGATATTCCATTGAATACCAGCCTTAGCTTTCTCCAAAAGATTGATATGTTAATCTTGAACGACAGCGAAGGACTTATACAATTCGATGGACGAGACAGTATGACCGGTGGACTTACTTTTGCTCTTCTTCGTCCGGGCAAAACATCCGCGCAACTTGAAGCCAGTTTCCGTGCAATGGACTTGAAGCACACAATATTCAATGAGAAAAATACCGTATCAGCCTCGAATTTCGGAAAACTTTTTCGGGAGAAATCCGTTGCCCCTTACTTTGCCGGAATCACATTCATTGTCGGCCTTTTGATTCTACTGACTGGTCTACTCAACTTTTTTCATTTTTTGACGGGGAGTTATCTGAACCGTTCGCACGAGTTCGGCATTCGTAAAGTGAATGGAAGTAATGGCAACAAACTATTTTGGTTACTTTTTACCCAAGCCATTATCATTTCGTTCATAGCCTTCTTATTGACTTTCTGTCTGATAGAAATATTTACCCCTTACCTTTCATTCTCTTTATTTGATTTCACATTAGTCATTGAACGGGACCTATTATTGATACAGACAATAGAATATATGGCAGGCGTTATTTTACTATGCTTATTACTCTGCTTGTTTACCGTATGGAGGATGAAGCATGCCTCCATCCAGTCAAGTATTTACAAGAACAAATCCAAACGCCACAAACAGAAGATACGAAATTGTCTTTTGGGTATCCAATTTTTCATCTGTTGGTTATTCATAGTCTTTACAGTCGCTTTATATTTGCAGGCTAACAAGACCGGTTCCACACTGTTCAACACACTGACAGAAAAAGAAAAGTCCGAAATCATCAGTATTCCTATGGATTACCGTTTTATGAAAAATGACGAAAAGCTTGCTCTCATAGAGCGCATCAGTCAACATCCGGATATAAAAGATAAAATGCTGACAGATATTAATTATCTGAAAGGTATTTCGGGAACAAGCATGCAGACAGAAAAAGATAACCGGGAAAGTAGCCTTGAAGTCAATATAATGAATGTTCCTAATAACTTTTTCGAGTTTATGAATATCCCCATTCTCTCCGGGCATGTCCTGAAGACAAATAGTGACATGGTAGCAGACCGTAAATTGGTAGAACGTATAAAGAAGGATTTACTGGGAACCACCTTGTACAATTATCAAGATAGCTACACGGTATGCGGCATTTGTTCCGATTTTGTAGCCGACACTTACAATCAGAGCCAGGGCTTCGTCTTTCTGCCTTGTGATTTCAAATATTATGTAGGTCATTGCTATTTGAAGTGTGTACCCGGAAAAGCAGAAGAAGTAGAGGCTTTCGTTAAGAAAATGCTGGAAGAGAATCTTCCACCGAGTATACAATTACACATTTCGACCTTGCAGGAAGACATTCACCAAGCGCAAGCCATCGAGAACAACATGAAAGGGATAATCTTATTCTTCTCATTTGTCAGCCTTATAATCACTTTATTAGGCGTCTATTCGGCAATCACACTGGATACGGAACGCAGACAAAAGGAAGTGGCAATCCGTAAAGTAAATGGTGCAGGATTGAAACAGATTATCATATTGTTTGCCCGTACGTATATTTATCAGCTTGTACTCTCGGCAACAATGGCATTTCCTTTATGTTATGCCATACTGCAGTTATGGAAAAACATGTATATCGTATTCTTTAATGATGGCCCGCTATTTTGGATTTCAATCTTCATAATCGTAGCTGTCATTACTACTCTGACTATTATTTTCCGTATTCTGAAAATAGCAAGGACAAATCCGGCAGAAGTCATTAAAAACGAATAAGAAAATATATTTACCTAAAGATTATGACCATACTTACAATCCTAAAAATAATTACCCGCAGTTGGTGGAGAAACAAAGTTTTCTTCTTCATTTCTATAGTCAGTCTGGCTATAGGGCTAGCATGTACAAACTTGCTGTTCACCTATTATGTACATGATTACAATATAGAGAGTGGCAATCGGGACAAGAACCGTATTTTCTGTCTGCGTCAGGATAATCCGATGCAGGACGGAAGCAAGGTGGCCTATGCTGATGCCAATATTCCCCCTATGCTGAAAGAAAAATATGCAGAAGTGGAAGACTACCTGCGTATCAATTCTCTGGTTCCACAATATTGTAAATATGGAGGGGAGATTTACCACGATATAACCTTTATATCTGCCGATACTACTTTGCAACATTTCTTCCACTATCATCCCATTGCCGGTAGTTTAAAGCAAGTATTGGAACAACCGGGCAAAGTAGCACTCAGTGAAGCTTTTGCACATAAACTGTTTGGAGATAAAAATCCATTAGGAGAATTGCTGGAAATAAAAACCATGACTGATACCCAAAGTTATGAAGTGGCAGCCATATTAAAGTCACGGTCACAATCATTGCTCCAATTCGACATGATTACCGGGAATAACAAAGACTTTTGGGGTGGAATGACGTTTCTGAAACTAATTCCAAATACCGATGCCCAACAGTTTACCGAAAAAATCAACCACGACAAAATTCCCACTTTGATTCCGGAAAAGACACAATATTACGTCGACCCTCTGTCCGACATCTACTTTACTACACCGGACTACGATACACAACAACCTCTGCCGTATATCAATCAAAGTAATGTGCAATTATTGTATATCAGCCTTGCTGCCGCCTTGTTGGTACTTATCATAGCCTGCTGCAACTATACCAACATGAGCCTGAGCCGTGTATTGCAACAGCTCAAAATGATACATGTGGAGAAACTGATGGGAAGCAGCTTGAAGGATATCCGCATCCAACTGTTTGGTGATGCATTCCTCACTGTGCTGCTGGCATTCGGATTATCTTTACTCATCATCAACGACTGTCTGTCTTTTTTCAATGGATTATTTGCATCCCATTTAAACGTACATTTCTTTTTCAGCCTACAGATGCTACCCTTGTTAGTGCTCTTTGTACTAGTTATGTCCATTGTCCCTGCCTGGTATATCAGCCATAGACTTTCACAACTCTCATTCAGCGAATACAAGACGCTTTACGGAGGTAAAAAGAAACAACGTTTCATAGCTTTGCTGATCATTCTTCAGTTTTCCATTTCTATAGGGCTGATATTCGCTACTCTCGTTGCCAATGAACAAATCAATCTCATCAAGGAACGGGCCTACTGTTACGAAAATCGGATTGAAATAGGAGATTTCAATGCCGCACCGGCTACAATACTTAAAGAAGAGCTGGAGAAACATGTACAAGGAATAGAGTCCATCGCCCTGTCACAAGGCTCCATATTGAATTCATGGATACGTGAGCTATCCATCAAACAAGCCGACGGTACGGAAAAAAGTTCCTACCTATTAATGCTGTATAGTGATGCCAATCTGGTAAAAACGATGGGGTTCAAACTCTTGTCCGGCAACGCTCCCGAACAACTGCAAAAACAATATGCCTATCCTGCACTGGTCAACGAAAGCTATGTCAGAATGCTGATTCCAGCAGGAATAAATGCCATTGGAAAACCTTTGAAAGAATTTGACCAGTCTGCCGATTCTTTATACATCATCGGCGGTGTATTAGAGGACTTCCCGTTCAGTTCATTGGAAAATGAAATTACCCCGGTCATACTTTACCTTCCACCTACAGAGAGAATGTCGGGTGCCAACTATCTGCAGATTAAGCTGATTGAAAGCAATAAACAAGAAACACTACATCAAATAGCCCAAATATGGGAAAAGATGAATGAAGGGGAGATATTTCAATACACAGACATGCACCAAGACTTTATGAAACGCAATGGTAAAGTCTTGTCTCTCTCCAAACTCCTTATCGCCTATTCTCTGATTGGCTTGATATTGACCTGCTTCGGCTTATTCGGCATTTCATGGTATGCCACTCGCCAGCGTATCCGCGAAATCAGCATTCGCAAGATTCATGGAGCAACATCCCGACAAATCGTGCTGTTGCTGAATAAACCATTCTGCCTGCAAATTCTGCTTGCATATATTCTAGCTGTCCCCATTGTCTATTGGCTCATGCACCATTGGCATGAACAGTTTGCCTATAAAGCCCCCTTCACCGTTATGGACTTTCTATTGCCACTATGTATTGTCTGGATAATATCTGCCGTCACAGTGTGTCTGCAAAGTTATTTGCTGAACAAAACAAATCCGATTGACTGCATCAAATCCGAGTAAGAAATAATATATTTATAACCCATAAAAACAAAGCATTATGATTAAGACAGTAAACTTACAGAAGATTTTCAAGACCGAGGAAGTACAGACTCTGGCTTTGAACGACGTAAACATTGAAGTGAAAGAAGGGGAGTTTGTTGCTATCATGGGACCTTCAGGCTGCGGAAAATCCACTTTACTGAATATCCTCGGTCTGTTGGACAATCCTACATCCGGAGAATATTACTTGAATGGGACGGAAGTATCCAAATATACAGAAGCCCAACGTACCAACTTGCGTAAAGGAGTCATCGGCTTTGTATTCCAAAGTTTCAACCTGATTGATGAGCTGAATGTATACGAAAACATCGAACTGCCGCTACTCTACATGGGCATTCCTGCCACCGAACGCAAGCGCCGGGTGGAAACCGCTATGGAGCGTATGGCAATCATGCACCGCAGCAAGCACTTCCCGCAACAATTGTCCGGCGGACAACAGCAACGCGTGGCAATCGCCCGTGCAGTCGTATCAAACCCTAAACTGATACTTGCCGATGAGCCTACCGGTAACCTCGATTCAAAGAACGGAAAAGAGGTAATGGAACTACTGAATGAACTGAATAAGGAAGGCACTACGATTGTCATGGTGACACACTCACAACATGATGCCGGATTTGCCGGACGTATCATCAATCTGTTTGACGGGCAGGTAGTGACGGAAGCTAACTTATAATTCACGCTTCTCCCGATTTATATGCAGGTTGCAATGTTTTTTCCATTGTAATCTGCATGTTTTTTTGGAAATAGCTTTCCTTTTTTTTGTTTCTGTCGTCCGAAATGCCTAATATTGCTACCAATAAACTTTTTACTTCCACATTTTAAATAACAGAAAATGAAAACATACACACCGTCCCCTTTGAACGCAGAAAATATCACTTTACCGGATAATTTGACGGAACTCACAGAAGCCATGGCACGCAATGTGCATGAAGTATGGGCTTTGGGAAGAGTGAAAGAAGGATGGAAATACGGAGAGACACGCAATGATGAATTAAAGACACATCCCGGACTTGTACCATACGAAGAGTTACCGGACTCAGAACGAGAATACGACCGGCAAACAGCCATACAGACACTGAAACTGATTATGAAACTGGGATTCGACATACAGAAGAAATAATAATCCAATATCTATTATAGTACTATGAGGACGAGTGAGAACAAGTATTATCCTATCCGGCACTGGTGGAAATTCGTGATTCCTGCCTTTATCATTCTCTTTCTGGTTGCAGCATTGATTGTGACATGCACTACATTCCAAAACCTTATTCAATTCTTTCCATCGCGTGGAATGACCTACCTGATGACACTCCATGCCATCATTTCCCTTAGCGTATGCATCTGTTTTTTTCTATGTATCAAGAGATTAATAGATGTATTCTCATTGAATCTGGAACAAGAAAGAAACATTCTTGCATCCTTGTATCAGGAAAAAGAAAAACGGGAGATTATCAATAACGATGAGAAAGAAATCAATAAACTGAAAGAGAATATCAGAAAAGAATTGAAACAAGAAACTGAAAAAAAGGAAACTGCCTAATGACAAAACAAATATGAATCTGCTAACAAGACTTTTTGCCCTTCATTTTGACCGCTCTTTTTCCGGAAAAGGATGGAGGCAGCTTGCTTGGCTTTTCGGAGTCATAGTAACTGTTTTCTTATTGATATATCTGGTAAGTTTTGCATTTATCTTTCCTGAGCCGTCTCTTGAAGAATGGACCGGTATTGATAAAGACGTACCTATGGGGCGTTTGCTTCAGTTGATTTGTCTGTTCATTGATCCGGGGAATATTGTGGAAGTACCACCTTATCTGCGTTGGTTCTCTCTATTGGTCGTAGTGCTGGGATTAATTTTGTTCTGCGGATTATTGATATCCGTAATCTCCAATATGCTGGAACGCAGAGTTGAGCGATATCGTGAAGGCGATATCGTTTACCCTTTGCAAAACCACATCGTCATTATCGGTTTTGACAACATGGTCCCCACTCTTATCCAGCAAATTTGCGATGACACACATTATGGGAATTGCCATATTCTGATTCAGAGTACCCAACCGGCACAAGAAATCCGTAGCAAAATCCATACGGAACTGGATGCCAAAAATGAAAAAAGAATTGTGGTGCTGCGTGCCCGGCGCGACTCTATCGAGGAGTTGGAAAAACTCTATACTACCAAAGCGCGCGAAGTATTCCTTATCGGAGAGAGGAACGAACATGACCATGACTCACTGAACATAGACTGCCTGAAAAAGATAGTTGACATTCATAAACGATGCAATAAATGTTCCCTCATACCATTCACCGTTCTTTTCGAATATCAGACTACTTTTGCCGCTTTCCAACTGACCGATTTGTCTGCCGAATGGAGAAAATATATAGAATTCCATCCCTTTAACTTCTACGAGGGCTGGGCCAAAAAGATATTGGTAAGCCGGCAATACGGAAAAGGGGAGAACTGTATTGAATATCCTCCTCTCGACCGTGAGGCAATAACCTATGAAAGCGAAAAGCATGTTCATCTTGTTATCATCGGTATGAGCCGTATGGGAGTGGCAATAGGAGTGGAAGCTGCCCATCTGTTGCATTTTCCAAACTTCTGCCGGGACAAGAACATAAAAAGTGTCATTACCTTCATTGATGAAAATGCCGACCGGGAAATGAATTTCTTTTGTGGACGATACCGCCATTATTTCGAGATATCGTCTACCCATTATTACGACATGAGCAAGGACGAAAGGCACGAGAGATTTGTCCTTCCCACCCGTTTTAAAGGAAAAGATGCAGACTTTCTGGATGTGGAATTCGAATTTATCAAAGGCCGTGCGGAAACTCCTGCCATCCAGAACCTAATTAAAGAATGGGTACATGACTCAGGCCAAGTATTGACGATTGCCGTCTGCCTCAATTATCCTCCTCAAAGCATGGCAATGGGATTATATCTGCCGGACGATGTATATGATGAAAACATCCCAGTTTTTGTCCGTCAGGAAACCTCCAGTGCACTGCTCAATATGCTTAACAGTAAAAAGAAAGATGAAGCGATTCATAAATATTCCCATGTTTTTCCTTTTGGAATGCTGGACAACTGTTACGACTTGGACAAAAAAAGCCGGAGGGAGGGACAAATCATCAATTATATATACGATTTCAAGAATAAATATGGAAATGTGCCTCAATCATGCCCACCTGACAATGAGCTGAAAGACTCATGGAACAAACTGTCCGTATCCCTTCAGTGGTCCAATTTGTACAGTGCATATTCCATTAGTCCCAAGCTACGCTCCATAGGCATTACGGATGGTTACGTGAAACTGGACAACGACCAGATAACATTGCTTGCCGAAGTCGAACATAACCGTTGGAACATGGAGAAGCTGCTGCTTGGCTTCCGTAAACCCACCGCCGAAGAAGAAGAGTTAATCTATGGCAGCAAGGAAATGGGAGACATCTTCAAAAAGAAACGCTTTGTGCATCCCGATATACGTCCGTATGATGAATTGAAGGAAAGCTCAAAAGCGTATGACAGATGTATCACAGCCGGCATTCCGCTAGTCGTAAACAACAACACATAGAAAGTAACCAACACTATATTATGAAAACATACCATGTATTTATAGCCTCTTCGCTGAGTTTTCAGAAAGAAAGGGATTTAATGGAAAAAGTCCTGACGGAAAGAAACAACAGCGAACTCAATATTGTAGTGCACCGGCACGAAAAAAATGGAGACAACGATTTAGCTAAAGGCGATACGCAGGAAATCATAAATTCAGAGATAAGGCAATGTGACGTCATCATCTTCTTCGCCGGAAACTGGATACGCTCCAAGACCATCGGAGAGTTTAATGTTGCCATCGAAAATGCATCCAACAAACATATCTATTTCTATCAGAATCCGACATTGGAATACACCCAGGAAGACTGGACAAACACTACTTTATGGAAAGACTTCTATGCGGAATACATGCAAAAGCACCTGGACGACGATACCGTTATCGAGCGGTATGAGAAGCAGTGCAATACGCTGGAGCAGCTAAGGGACGCGTTGGTCAAGGATCGTGAAAGTTTTCTCAATAATCCCTTTTGCGCAATCTCTTGCCATAAGATGGAGTATGATAAAATTATTCCCAACAGCCAAGCCAACCGTCGCAGAGGCAACCTGGACTACTATTTTATCCGTCCGGAAGTAGACAACAAACTTAAAGAGGAGTTTGACAGCACAAACAAGACAATCATCGTCACCGGTCAATCCACTTCGGGAAAGACTATTGCCGTTTGCCGAATGCTGAAAAAGCTCCCTCAGGAATATTATGTGGTCATTTTGAATGCCGATACGACCAAAGAACAGTTAGAACGGCTTTCTGTATCCCAATTCCAGCATGGCAAAAAAATTCTTCTACTGGACGATTTGCAGCTGTTGTTTTGGAAAGAAGAGAATGAAAAGCCGATACCCATTGACAGAGAATTACTTCGCAAGTTATCGGAAATCCTTCACATCGGCAATCCGGACTTCAAGGTTATTGCCACTACAAGCTATAGCTTCAAGGAAGTGAAATCCATGCTTACTTTCAATGAAATGGTTCCTCCGGCCATAGTCGAAGTGGGCATCAAACCTTTATCCTTCAAAAAAATAAATGAATATGCCCGCGAGCTCAGGACATACGGCTATCTTAAACTCCGACCCGAAGCCGGCATGACTATCGGTTCCTTGTTTTTCGACATAGACAGAATCAAGACCAGATATAACAACCAGTTCCAGAACAGCAATTTAAGCAACCTGCAGAAATCCATGCTTCGACAACTCTGCCACGCCATAAAATGTTTGTGGATGTGGAAAAAGAGAAGCCGCAATAAAATAGACCTATTGCTCGATTTCCTCAAATTCACCTATGAGAACAGTTACGAAAAGGCCGACAGAAGCACCATCTGTGAATTGGCAGGCAAAGTAGATGATTTGATTTATTATCAGGACATTGAAAAGGACACATTTGAAGTTGAAGACATCATAGTAACCCAGGTTTTCCAGTACTATAGCAGTGAACCGTCCGATGACCTACTGGCAACTGAAAAGAAAGCCATAAAGGGCATATTCCGCTATATCTACTACAAAGACAGACCGAACTTTTTCAAAAATACAACCAAGATCCTGCATCGGGTGAAAAACTGTTCGGTAAATGCCCCCGAACTCCAACAGTATATCATCAATGATGTTGTAAGCCGCATTTATAAAAACGAACAAACGCTATATACAAGTAAGGAACTGGGAACAAACCCGGAAGGCGTTTCCATTGATTGGGTGGACGCCTATATTGGCAATATAGCCAATTTTGCTCCTACCAATGCAGAGGCCATCCATATTTGGAAATTAACAAAAAAATATAATAGGAGAGAACTGAATGTGCTGCGGTGGCTCTTACCCAGACTGCAGACACAACAAGATAAGGACATTGTACACAAGGATTTGCTCAATGAACAAGGGCAAATGCAAGACAAGTATATAGAAAACTCGTATATTGAATTTCAGACAGAATTGGTACGGTTCCTCGACATGGACGAAGCCAAAGAAATATACCTCAACGCTTCCTTTATATACGAAGCTTCCCCAAGTGCCGATGATGACGACATAGATGATTTCTTCTCCGATTCTGCAGAGAGCGCCCATGGACAGGAAAGCAACAATGAGACTTATCTGACAGAACTGAAAGAGAAAAGAATACGTAATTTCGCCAGGCAGCTTATGCATAAAGCACAGACTCTGGCTGACATACACGACATCAAGAACTTCTTGCAGAAGAATGATAAAGGGGTAGTTCCCCACGACGATGCAGTCTTTTTCTTCAACTTTATTGCTCCCTATACCTGGCTGGAAGTTTTCAAAAGATTCAGCCAGCCGGAAGAGCTGGTTGCATTCTTCAACGAACTGACAGAACTGTCTGTCGACAAAAAAGAGGATACCAGTATGTTCCTGAACAAGACCGAAGTGTTGAATGGAGCACTCGAAAACATACCGTCCTCTTATGCCTATGATTTATGGAACCGTATGGGGAATAACTGTGATGGCTACTCATTGAACTTTATGCTCCAAAAGGCTAAAAATTTTGAGCAGGCCAAAGGAATCTTCAACACTTTTATGGAAAGGCTGGAGCAGCAAGAAGAAGAAAACAAGACCAAACTGAAAGTGGGTGAAATCTACCTGAACGACTTATTGGATACGACCTCCACTTATAGCGGGATTAAGGAATGCGAGGAACTGTTCCATAAATACCATTTACTGGAAGCAGACCAGTCTTTACTGGATTACCCGAGCCAGCACACACAAGGTATCCTATACCAACGCATGACCCTAAAGGAAATCAAGGCACATATGAAGAGACATCGTCCCCAAAACGGCGATGAATCTCGAAATATAAGAACAATCGTACAATTCATTCTGAAAATATCAAATTATGAAGAGGCGTATCAGGCACTGTTCGGAGAAACTCCCGATTGTATTACTCCGGAAGAGCAACAGATTTTGAATCATTCGCCCTACGTTGTCTCCGAAATGTTCAATAAGGTAAAGACTCCGGAAGAAGGAGGAGTCGCAAGGGATTTCTTCGAGAACCGGCTGGACAAGTCACTGCTCAATCATCCTGATGCCAATATCTTGAATATCATTATCAATAACCGGTTCATATATCCCTATTATGAACAAAAAGTGGACATGATAAAGCGGATGTCCGAAAAATACACCGTACAACAGAACAGTTATACACATAAACATTTACTCTATCACCTGACCAACCACACCCAAGATTCACTTCCTCCGGAAGAAATACAACTGATTATAAATGAGGAAATAATGAAAAGCCTGGATGCGCCAAAGGATGTATTGAAGCAAATGCTTATCCAGCGATACTATGCCGGAAGAGCACAAGACAACGTTCCGCAGCCTTTTCCCATTTATACATCGGAAGGGTGGAAAATTAAAGAAAGCACTATTCTGGAATATGTGTATTGTCTGCTGGACGTGGGCGTATATGATGGAGGAATTATCTTCTGTTGCATGAAGGCATTGCTCCGTCAGAATGATAAGGAAAACGCCCAACGGCTGCAAGAGCAAGCAATCAGTAAAAAGGTTTTTATCAATTACGATTCATATTGTATGTTGAAAAAGGTAGGAGCCGTCATTCCTAAACCCTACCTATTTGTCGAACATTATCCAATTATGAAGGACATATGCTATCAAATGCGGGAACGCGGCATGACCTTCGAAGAAGCCGAAAGCCGTATAAAAGAGATGGAAGATGATTTACATATTTCCATTGCACGCACACAAATCTACTGGAACAATGTCATCAGCCGCATGGCCAACAACAGAACAAACAAAAAACTGGTGCTTCAGAATACTCTGAAATTCATTGATGAACACCATGTGCCGATGAGTCCGGAAATATATTACTCCCTTTTACACACAATCACTTCCATTGAAGACTATACAAAAGTCAAAGGTTTATATAAAGGCGAATTGAATATAGGACATATCTTCGTACTTCTAAAGAAGATTCCAGAATTTGCCAAATATAGAATTGCCGAATGGGCATTTGTCGCCTGCTTGCGTCAGGAGTTTGATGAATGGTATGACATTCTATGTTCCATCAGTGAGAAAGAACAGGAGAAAAGAATTAAAATCATGTTACAGTCCGAGCGCTACAAACAACTGCAAGTCATCACCCCCAAAGGGTATCTTAACCAGACTTTCTTGTTCTGGTGGACTATCCGCTACGCCGTCTCAGAGACTGAAGAGCAACGGAAGGCAGAATTGGATACCCTTGTCACAATGATACCCAAACCCTTTGTACCTCAGTATCCGAAAATGATAGAGAAGTTCTTTATACCTTATCCGCAAGACTTGCTTGAAATCATTCGAGAATATATAGGCCGGATTATTTCATCCGAGCCGCAATAGCCAGCAATACCCCGAGCACCACACCCAATATCGCTGCAAACAGCACCCGCATTTCTCCCGGCAGGAGGAATGTGATGGTGTGTGCCGGATACCAGAAGAAAGGAATTGTTTTCTTGAAGACAAAATTCCATTGTGCATCCCAATTCAGATGCGTAATGATGCGGGTCATCGGGATAGGAGTGAGGAGGCTGCGAGGCGAACCGCCACAATCCAGGATATGCGTATCCGTAATCTTATGGAATGTCATGAATACCGGAGCGAAAATGGTATTCATAGCAACTGAAATGGCGAAGGCTATCCATAATTTGTCCAGGCAGAATTCTCCGTTTATAATGGCGGCGGCATTTGCCATTCCCATATATTCCATGAATTGCGGCACACCTTTGGAGAAGATTATCATGGCCGCATTGATACCCATTCCCAGCAGTCCCCACACTACGGCACGCGGCAGTACGCCAAATCCTTTTCGGTTATAGACTCCGGCACTGATACGAAGTCCCAGCATCTCACCCAGTGTAGCAAGAATTCCGAATTTAACGAAACTCATTACCATGCCATGTGCAGCGTTGAAAGACTTATACCAATTGTAGATGGATTCACTCACAAAGAATGGCAGGAATATTATCACCAGAACAAAAATAAAGAGGAAGTCTTTCTTTTTCATACAAAAGTCATGTTTTTCATAAATAATGTGGCAAACATACTAAAATTATTCTAATTTAAAAGCAAATAAGTAAATAAAAGAAGTTTTACCAAACAGAACAAAGTGTTTCCCTTAACCGAACAGTGTGTTTCATTAAAGAGAACACTTCGTTTCCCTTAAAAGAACACTTTGTTTTAGCTATAGAAAAACACTTTGTTTTCTATAGCTAAAACAAAGTGTTCAGCACTGTGAACTAACGAACTATCCCATTAGCTCCCTCAGAAGCCCATATCATAGTCTCGGCACAAAAAAAGTGGGATTCAGAGAAACCTCTGATCCCACTTCATCATAGTAAGCAACGGATAGTTATTTCTTATCCTTCATATATTCATCCGCTTTCTCCTTGGCACGTGCCACGCGCTTGGCTGTATCCGGATGAGAAGAGAACATCTTCTGGAACTTGGATTCCTTCGGTGCTTCCGCTGAAAGTTCAAGCAATTTGTTCAAAGCATTGTACATGGCATACGGATCGAGATTATTCTTGATGCAGAATTCAAAGCCGTAATCATCCGCTTCCGTCTCCTGCTTCTGGGAGTATTGAGCACCTGCCAATGCCTCGGCCATGGCACCCAGTTCAGAATCACTCAATTTGGATACCGTAGAACTTGCCGCACCGGCAGCATTCTTCACAGCCGAACGAAGGTAAGCATTCTTCATCGCATCTTTGGAATCCGTATGGATGACGTGACCTATCTCGTGACCGACAACTGCCATCACTTCATCATCCGTCATAATGTCCATCAGTCCGGCACAGATGCGTACACTACCATCACCGCACGCAAAGGCATTCACATCTATTACTTCATAAACACCGAAGTTCACCTTCAAGCCGTCCACTTCCTTGATGTTTCCGGTCAGCTTCTCCAGACGCTTGCCGTAATCCGTATCGGGCTTTGTCAGCGGATTGTGCGTATCCATCCATTCCATATATTCCTTGCTCATCGCTGCAATGTCAGCATCGGACAATGAAATGGCCTTGACGGCATCTGTACCGGCTTGGACAACTTTGGTCACATTGATTTTCTTTCCACCGATTTTGAACTGCGCATAGGCAGTGGTGGTACAACTCATTCCGCATACTACAGCAGTAATGATGAAGAAGTTCTTTTTCATGTACTTTACGATTTAATTTTAATCCTACTTCGCTTTGTCTATAAAAAAAACCGCCTAATCATTATTAAACGGTTTTCCGAATATCTGTTTAAATCAAGTTTACTTGATGATACCCAATTCCTTGAAACATTTAGTCAATTTTTCTACAGCATAATCCACTTGTTCGACCGTATGGGTAGCCATCAACGCTACACGCACCAGTGTATCTTGTGGAGCACATGCAGGTGGAATAACGGGGTTGATGAAGATACCTTCGTCAAAAGCCAGCTTCGTTACTATAAATGTCTTCTCTGTATCACGCACATAGAGAGGAATGATAGGAGATTCTGTCTCACCGATTTCGAAGCCTGCATCGCGGAACTTCTTCAAGGCATAGTTAGTGATGTCCCACAGACGTTGGATGCGTTCAGGTTCGGACTTGATGATGTGAAGCGCCTCGCGGGCTGCAGCCGTAGCAGCAGGTGTGCTACTTGCCTGGAATATATAGGAACGGGCATTGTGGCGCAGCCAATTGATTACCGCCTTGTCTCCAGCAACAAAACCACCGATGGAAGCCAATGACTTGCTGAATGTACCCATAATCAGGTCTACATCTTCGGTAACACCGAAATGGTCGCACACACCACGGCCTTGTTTTCCGAATACACCCAAGCCGTGAGCTTCGTCCACGTAAATGCTGGCATTGTATTTCTTCTTCAGGCGGACAATTTCGGGCAGATTGGCCAAGTCACCTTCCATGGAAAATACTCCATCCACAACAATCAGCTTTACAGCATCCGGTTCGCATTTCTGGAGTTCTTTTTCCAAAGCCTCCATATCGTTATGCTTGTACTTCAACTGAGTGGCAAATGCAAGACGGCGGCCATCTACAATGGAAGCGTGGTCACGGTCATCACAAATAATATAATCCCCACGGCCTACAACGGCAGGAATAATACCTTCGTTTACAGTAAATCCGGTAGAAAAACAGAGTGCTTCATCTTTTCCTACGAATTCAGCCAATTCCTTCTCCAGTTCAACATGTATATCGAGTGTTCCGTTCAGAAAGCGGGAACCTGCACAACCGGTGCCATATTTTTCTGTGGCAGCTATCGAGGCATCAATGATACGCTTGTCATATGTCAGTCCCATATATGCATTAGAGCCGAACATCAGAACCTTTTTACCATCCATCATTACCTCTGTATCCTGATGGCTGTTAATTGTGCGGAAATAAGGATATACGCCTTTTGCCATAAACTGCTGCGGCAGGTCGTATTTCGCAAATTTGTCTTGTAGTAAACCCATGAAATATCTTTTATATAATGAATATTTAATTCTATTAAATACAAGTCTTAAAAAACAGGGGGCAAAGATAGCAAAATATGTCGGTATATGTTCTATTTACATTAAAAAAACTACTTATACTTATTTTAAAAAGAATTATGTGGTTAATTTTTCAGATATTTATATTACTTTTGCCAGTTGGAAAACCTGCATAGCAACAACCCTTGCATGAACGAAAACAAGAAGAAAATAGCATTCATCATAAACCCCATATCCGGCACTCAGAGTAAGGAGCAGATACTGAAGTGGCTCGATGAAAAACTGGATAAGGAAAGGTATGCACAAGAAGTGATTTATACCGAACGGGCAGGCCATGCCGTAGAGATAGCGGCACAGAAGGCACAAGAAGATGCACATGCCGTCATCGCCATAGGAGGAGACGGCACCATCAATGAGATAGCCCGCTCACTGGTACATACAAAAACCGCTTTGGGCATCATTCCCTGCGGTTCCGGCAACGGACTTGCCCGCCATCTGCAGATTCCGATGGAGCCGAAAAAGGCCATCGACATCATCAATGACGGACTGATAGACATCATTGACTACGGAAAAATCAACGATGTGCCTTTCTTCTGCACCTGCGGCGTGGGATTCGACGCATTTGTAAGCCTGCAATTCTCCAAGGCGGGAAGGAGAGGACCACTCACTTATCTGGAAAAGACTCTGCTCGAAAGCCTGAAGTACCGTCCGGAAACCTATGAACTGGAAATGGACGGCAGCACCCTGCGATACAAGGCGTTCCTGATAGCCTGCGGAAACGCATCGCAATATGGAAACAATGCGTATATTGCCCCACAAGCCACCTTGAACGACGGACTGCTGGACGTCACCATACTCGAGCCGTTCACTGTGCTCGATGTACCGTCGCTCTCTTTCCAGCTCTTCAACAAGACCATTGACCAGAACAGCCGGATTAAGACGTTCCGTTGCCAGACACTCCGTATTCACCGTTCTAAACCGGGGGTAGTCCACTTTGACGGCGACCCGATGATGATGGGAGAGAATGTAGATGTAAAGATTATGAAGAAAGGACTGCAGGTCATTGTTCCCCGGGATGCGGAAAAAGACACTTCGAATGTCTTGCAGCGGGCACAAGACTATATCAACGGACTGAAACAGATTAATGATGCTTTTGTGGAAGACATCGCCCATAAAAACAAGATGATACTGGATAAAGGCAAAAGGCAATTCAAGAAACTGACGAAAATGTGATGTTGTAAAAAGGCACTTATAAGGAGTTTCTGAAAATAACTTTCCCCTTTTAATGCGCCATATAATATGTTTTATGTATTTTTGCATGTTCAAAATAGTAAATAAGTAAATCGTCAAACAGTAAATAAAAAGATGTATAGATCACACACCTGCGGAGAACTCCGTATCTCCGATGTTAACAAGCAAGTGACGCTGGCAGGTTGGGTACAGCGCAGCCGTAAGATGGGAGGCATGACTTTCATTGACCTCCGCGACCGTTACGGAATTACCCAATTAGTGTTCAACGAAGAGGTGAATGCCGAACTTTGCGAGCGTGCCAACCGCTTGGGCCGTGAATTCGTAATCCAGGTTAAGGGTACCGTCAACGAACGTTTCAGCAAAAACCAGCATATCCCGACGGGAGACATTGAAATCATCGTATCGGAACTGGATGTTCTGAACTCATCGCTGACCCCTCCCTTCACCATCGAGGAAAATACGGACGGTGGCGACGATATCCGCATGAAGTACCGTTATCTAGACCTGCGCCGTGCCAATGTACGCAGCAATCTGGAGCTTCGCCATAAAATGACAATTGAAGTACGCAAATACCTGGACAGCCAGGGATTCATCGAAGTGGAAACTCCGATTCTGGTAGGCTCCACACCCGAAGGTGCACGCGATTTCGTCGTTCCTTCACGCATGAACCCGGGACAATTCTATGCCTTGCCTCAAAGCCCGCAGACACTGAAACAGTTGTTGATGGTTTCCGGTTTCGACCGTTACTTCCAGATAGCCAAATGCTTCCGTGACGAAGACCTGCGTGCCGACCGCCAGCCGGAATTCACACAGATTGACTGCGAAATGTCTTTTGTGGAGCAGGATGACGTCATCAACCTCTTCGAAGGCATGGCCAAATATCTGTTCAAGGAAATCCGTGGCGTAGAGATGAACGAGCCGTTCATGCGCATGCCATGGGCAGACGCCATGAAATATTACGGCAGCGACAAGCCCGACCTCCGTTTCGGCATGAAGTTCGTGGAACTGATGGACATCATGAAGGGACACGGATTCCCGGTATTCGACAATGCCGCCTACATCGGCGGTATCTGCGCAGAAGGCGCCGCACACTATACCCGCAAACAGCTGGATGTACTGACCGAATTCGTGAAAAGACCGCAAATCGGTGCCAAAGGTATGGTATACGCGCGCGTAGAGGCAGACGGCAACGTAAAATCAAGTGTCGACAAGTTCTATGCGCAGGAAGTATTGCAGGAGATGAAGGCTGCTTTCAACGCCAAGCCGGGTGACCTGATTCTGATTCTGAGCGGTGACGATGCCATGAAGACCCGCAAGCAACTGAACGAGTTGCGCCTTGAAATGGGTAACCAACTGGGATTACGCGACAAGAACAAGTTCGTCTGCCTTTGGGTGGTTGACTTCCCGATGTTTGAGTGGAGCGATGAAGAAGGCCGCCTGATGGCTATGCACCACCCGTTCACTCATCCGAAAGACGAAGATATTCCTTTGCTGGATACAGACCCGGCAGCTGTCCGTGCAGATGCATACGATATGGTGTGCAACGGTATTGAAGTGGGTGGAGGTTCCATCCGTATCCACGATGCACAGTTGCAGGCCAAAATGTTCGAGATTCTCGGATTCACTCCGGAGAAGGCTCAGGAGCAGTTCGGCTTCCTGATGAATGCCTTCAAATACGGTGCACCTCCTCACGGTGGTCTGGCATACGGTCTGGACCGTTGGGTCAGCATCTTCGCAGGTCTCGACAGTATCCGCGACTGCATTGCATTCCCCAAAAACAACAGTGGACGCGATGTAATGCTGGATGCACCTTCAGTTATTGACCAGAAGCAGCTGGACGAACTGAATCTGATTGTTGAAGTGAAAGAGTAAAAGCAGGTACAGAGTAGGAGAGTGAAAGAGTCTGCACGCATTTTTCGTTTTGCGGTAATCGGCACGCTGAATGCCTTGATTATGGCTGTTACCGTTTGGGTAATGATGGACGAACTGGACATCAACTATATGCTCTCCAATGTAACCGCATATATACTTGCACAGATACACAACTTCATCTGGTGCAAGTACTGGATATTCCCTACAGAAAAAAAGAGCAACACTTGGCGACAAGTGCTGCTCTTTTCCATAGCTTTCGGAATGGCTTACGGAGCGCAATTCCTTTTCCTCATAGGGCTGGTGGAGGGACTGGACTGCAATGAATACCTTGCCCAGTTCCTGGGATTATTCATCTACGGAAGTGTCAATTTCCTGATGAACAAACGGGTGACATTCCGTTAGTTCTCCCCCAGAGATCCCCGTCGTTATCAGTCAAGAAATCGTTTTGTCAATCCGGCATAGGCATCAATTCTGCGGTCGCGCAGGAAAGGCCACCAACGGCGTACATTTTCCGAGCGTTCCAAGTCCACCTCTACAACGATATTTTCCGGCCGTTCGTTTCCTGCTTGGGCCAGGAACTCGCCTTGCGGTCCGGCCACAAAACTATTTCCCCAAAACAAGATACCATTGGTCTGCATGGAAGGATCCGGCTCATGTCCCACACGGTTCACTGAAACAACCGGCAAGCCGTTGGCCACAGCATGTCCACGCTGGGAGATAATCCAAGCATTGAGCTGACGCGCCTTTTCATCATCCGTATCACTGCTTTCCCAACCGATAGCCGTAGGATATATTAGTATTTCAGCTCCCTTCAGCGCCATCAGACGTGCTGCTTCCGGATACCATTGGTCCCAGCACACCAAAACTCCCAATTTGCCCAAAGATGTCTGAATAGGTTCGAAGCCTATATCACCGGGAGTAAAATAGAATTTCTCATAATAGGCGGGGTCATCAGGAATATGCATCTTCCGGTATTTCCCGGCAATGCTGCCGTCACGTTCAAAAACAACCGCTGTGTTATGATACAATCCGGGAGCGCGTTTCTCGAACAGAGAAGTGACCAGCACAATATCGTTGGCAGCAGCCAACTCTGAATAGAATCCCGTAGAAGGACCGGGAATCGGTTCTGCCAAGTCGAACAACTGCGTGTTTTCCGTCTGACAGAAATACAGAGAGTTATGCAGCTCCTGCAAAACAACCAATTGAGCCCCATGCGCCGCACATGCCTCTATACTTTTGGCCAAATTCATTAAATTAGTCCTGAGGTCCTTGGTATTGGCCTGCTGGATAATACCTACTTTTATTTTTCTTGTCATCTTATTCTATGGTTTATTGTTTTACTATGTATAATCGACATTACTTCAACACCCCTACGGGATATTGCATGGTAACACAATGCAAAGAGCCGTGTTGCTTAATCAAAGCACGGCAATCTATCCCGATAATTTCATAACCGGGAAAAGCCTCCCGCAACACTTCCCCCGCGCGGGCATCATTCTCCGGCTGGCGATAGGTGGGGTAAAGCACTGCATCATTCAGAATCAAGAAATTAGCGTAAGTGGCAGGAAGCCGTTCCCCTTCCTCTTCTATCTTATCGGCCATGGGCAAAGCCAGCAAACGGTAAGGTTCCCCCTTCAACGTACGGAAAGTCTTCAGTTGCTCCTCCATGCGATGCAGTTCTTCGTAATGCTCATCATCCGCATCCTTGCATTGTACATAGGCTATCGTGTCGGCAGGGCAGAAACGGGCCAGCGTGTCTATATGACTGTCCGTATCGTCACCTGCCAAATAACCGTGGTCCAGCCAAAGAACACGTTGCAGGTGAAAAACGGAACGAAGATATTCCTCAATTTCCACCCGGTTCATCTGTCCGTTCCGGTTAGGCGAAAGCAGGCATTCGGAGGTGGTGAGCAACGTACCCATGCCGTCACTTTCGATGGAACCGCCTTCAAGGACAAACCCCAAGCGATTTACATACTTTCCTTTCATCACTTCCGACTCCACCGCACGACGCGTAATCAAATTATCCTTATCGGATGCAAACTTCAATCCCCACCCGTTGAACTTAAAGTCGAGCAGAGATACACCGTCAGCATCCAGTAGGGTGATGGCTCCATGGTCGCGTGCCCAAGTATCATTCGTCTCACACTTCAGGAAACGGACATTTTCCATATTCACCCTGCCGAGAATCTGTTTCTTCACCTCATCCGGTTCTGGGGTTACAATCAGCAATGTCTCCCGGGCGGCTATTTCGTGGGCAATGGCTACAAAACATTCCTGCACTTCGTCCAACATATAGGTCCAGTCTGTACCCGCATGGGGCCATGTAAGCTGTATGCCGCTTTGCAAAGCCCATTCGGCAGGCAAGTGGGGAGCACGTGTCTCTACCTGAAAAGTCATATTCTTGCCAAAACGCACCTGACAGTCCTTCTCTGCGGCACCACCCAGCGGCAGTCCTACAAAATATCCCATATTATTTATCTTTTCTAATTCGTTACTTTTTAAGTTAGCAGAGAGAGGGAGAATAAACCTTAGGTTTAGAATTGCCAAACCTCTACTTCAGACTTCTAAACCTCTACTCTATGATTGTAAACCTCTACTCGTCAATTATCACTTATCTTCCTTCGGTTTCCGGTCGAAGAATGGATTCTTGGAGGATGCACTCACCGGAATGGCAAAGACAGTCTTGCATCCTTTCAGCCAATCCAAACGCTGAGCGGCAAGTCCGGCAGAAAACATGACACGGGTATCCACCCTCAAATCGGCAGCCATGGCACAAGCCGAACCTACAGCTATCCCTACATCCACCGTATTCAAAGCACAAGGTACTCCCTCCGGACGACCGGCACAAGTGGGAAAACCGCAGTGTCCGCAATTCAAACCTTGCGTCTGCTCGCGCGTACCTATTATAATTACACATTCAGCCTGCAAAATGTTGTCCGCATCACGGAGAAAGAACTTCATACCGTGCTCTTCAACCATAGCGACCATCTTTTCAGACAGCTTCTTAATGTCTTCACCCGTAACCAGCGCAGCTTCAATCACATCAATACCTTTTCCTTTCGGTGCCGTGCGCGCAGCAGTCAGCATTTGCCTTGCCACGTCAAGCACATGTTCGTGGCGGCAATCCCGTTCATTCTGTATCATAGTCTTTCTTTCCTGAATTAATTAGTGCGTCAAAGATAGCACAAATATTTTTTTGCACTATCTTTGCGATACAGAAAGATTAAAGGAACACCATGCTGCAAATAGAAAATGCCAGTATCGCCTACGGCAACGATATACTTTTCTCGGGTTTCAACCTGCAATTGGAAAGGGGAGAGATAGCCAGTATCTCCGGCCCTTCGGGATGCGGAAAGTCGTCACTGCTGAATGCCATACTTGGATTTACTCCGTTAAAAGAAGGACGCATCGTCTTGAACGGCATTCTGCTGGATAAAGGAAACGTCGACGTTGTCCGTAAGCAGACTGCATGGATTCCACAAGAACTGGCATTGCCGCTGGAATGGGTAAAGGACATGGTACAATTGCCCTTCGGTTTAAAGGCAAACCGGGGTACACCCTTTTCTGAAACCCGTTTATTTGCATGTTTCGAGGATTTGGGTCTGGAACAAGAGTTATATTACAAACGGGTGAACGAAATATCCGGAGGCCAACGCCAACGGATGATGATAGCCGTAGCCTCAATGATTGGCAAACCACTGACCATTGTCGATGAACCGACTTCCGCTCTCGACTCCGGTTCCGCGGAAAAAGTACTCTCTTTCTTCCGCAGGCAGACAGAAAATGGAAGTGCCATACTGACCGTATCCCATGACAAAAGATTCGCCAACGGATGTGACCGACATATAATCATGAAATAACATACACACTATTGGGAACCATAGATATATCATACCTCAGCCTGGGCATCGGATTATTGCTATTATTAATACCGCTGTTTTACATCTGGAAGTTCAAGACCGGACTGTTGCGCGCTACTGTGATAGGTACGGCACGCATGATTGTCCAGTTGTTCTTCATCGGCATATACTTGAACTACCTCTTTTTATGGGATAACCCGTGGATAAACTTTCTATGGGTAATTGTCATGATATTTGTAGCATCGCAGACGGCATTGGCACGAACACAATTGAAGAGGAAGATTCTGCTCCTGCCCATATCCGCAGGTTTCTTATGCAGTGTAGTATGTGTAGGCTTGTACTTTATCGGAATAGTACTGAGAGTGGAAAACGTATTCAGCGCCCGGTATTTCATCCCTATTTTCGGCATACTGATGGGCAACATGCTATCCAGTAACGTCATAGCCCTCAACACCTATTATAGTGGACTGAAACGGGAACAACAGCTTTACCGGTATCTTCTCGGCAATGGTGCTACAAAAGCGGAAGCACAGGCACCTTTCATCCGCCAAGCCATCATCAAATCCTTCAGTCCGCTGATTGCCAATATATCCGTGATGGGGCTGGTTGCTTTTCCGGGAACCATGATTGGCCAGATATTGGGTGGCAGCAGCCCGAATGTGGCCATCAAATATCAGATGATGATTATGGTCATCACCTTTACCGCCTCCATGCTGTCACTGATGATTACAATCTCTCTGGCTTCCCGCAAGTCGTTCGATGCCTACGGCAAGCTACTGCCGGTGATGGTAGAGAAGAAGGGAAAAAAGGAGCATAAATAACTTCAACGGTGGTGGGCATCCAGTTTTCCGGGGAGATAGCGTAGCTGCACATATTGTACGCCCGGTTTCACAAAGCCGCTGTCCAACATCACTTTCTTTACACGGAATTCTTCAAGCCTATACTGCAGGTAACTTTTGATGCGTTGACTTTGCGGCTTGGTATATGCCAGCAGATTAACTTTTCCCAGCGAATCAATCTCTACCCTTGCCTTGACGGTGCGTAGAGAAAGAGGACCGTCTTTTTTCTTAGCCTGATAATCTTTATCCTTGTCTACCCAAAAGATAGCCGTAGCCTTGGGAGTAGTATCTACCGGCTCCTCCATATCCTCAGATACATCTTTACCGGAACAGTTCGTATCCTGACAAGACAATAACGATAAAAGGAAAAGAAACAAAACAAGTAATGTTTTCATAATAAAGGAGATTAATGTGTCCAACTAATCAAACGTACCCGATGAAGCATATATTATCGGATATATAAAATGTTCTTCACCTTCCGTTTGCGGTTGTTCAAACAATTGTTTGTAGATAGGTTCCGGCTCTGTTTCAGAGAAAAAATCTGCATCAGCAGGATAAATACCATAATACCACCAGGGAGTTCCTTCCATATTATAAGGCTCAATACCCTCGATTACAAACTTATATAATCCAACTGTATCACCATCTTTTATAATGCTTGTATAGGTTCCATAATTGGTCCCCATATTATATCTCAATCCTTTTAAAGGAGCATATTCTTCTTCAGTAAACTCGCCTGCTACATATTTTTTTCTTTTGCATGCAAAAGGAATCTCATATTTTCCTCCATCAGGAGAAAGAATAAAAGGATTGGGTCCATCAACCTCTATTGTATATTCATATTCTACTCCGACTTTTGATAACACCTCGACCAGTTCGTATGCAATATTACTGGCATCGGCGGGAGGGTTGAGCAAAGTTGTTTTTTTCACCAATAAGGTGTATTCATACCCCTTGCTATAATCAAACCCGGCAATTCCTAAAAAGTCCAACGCTTCATATTCATTTTTACCTTCCTCCTTTACCAACATACAATCAATGAAATGATCACTTCCCCAAGGCTGGTAAGTGCCAATCTCGGAAGAGACCTTCATTTTAATGTTTTCTACATTGTCTTGTGGAGTATCACTGTTACAAGAGGTCACACCAATTATAATCAAGAGCGATAAAATTCCGAATAGTTTTTTAGTTTTCATAGATTTAGTTTTATAATAATCGCTCGCAAAGATAGTCTTTTTCGTGATAAAACATTTTTCGATAAGAGTTTTTGTTGGAAGAAAACCGTCTATTACTCAAATTTGTTACTGATATTTTATAAAAAGAATAAAAAACATTCTCAATCCATTGCTTTTTACTATATTTGCAACCAAATTTTCTGTTCACAATGAAAATTAAGGAATTAGTAAGCGCCCTTGAACGGTTCGCGCCTCTGCCATTGCAAGACGGATTTGATAATGCCGGCCTGCAAATCGGATTGACAGATGCGGAAGCAACAGGGGCTTTGTTGTGTCTTGACGTTACTGAAGCTGTACTGGATGAAGCCATTGCATTGGGATATAATGTGGTTATATCACATCACCCTCTCATTTTCAAAGGGTATAAATCCATCACGGGCAGGGATTATGTGGAACGTTGTATCTTGAAAGCCATCAAGAATGACATCGTTGTTTATGCTGCGCACACTAACCTGGATAATGCACCGGGAGGAGTGAACTTCAAGATTGCCGAGAAAATCGGTTTGAAGAATGTCCGTATCCTGGAAGCCAAGGAAAATGCGCTGGTAAAGCTGACCACATTTGTACCGACCGCCCAAGCGGAAGACGTGAGGAAAGCCTTGTTCGACGCTGGATGCGGCAATATCGGCAACTATGATTTGTGCAGTTATAACATGGAAGGCGAGGGGACATTCCGAGCCCGGGAAGGTGCCACCCCATACTGTGGAGCGATAGGGGAGCTGCATACCGAACGTGAAGTACGTATTGAGACAATCATACCCGCCTACAAAAAAGCGGCAACTGTCAAGGCACTGCTTGCGGCACATCCATATGAAGAACCGGTCTATGATATTTATCCCTTGCAAAACTCATGGCCACAAGCCGGAGCCGGTGTCATTGGCGAATTGGAAGTACCGGAGACAGAACTTGAATTCCTGAAACGGATAAAGAAAACCTTCGAAGTAGGGTGTCTCAGACATAACAAACTCCTCGGGCGGGAAATACAGACTGTTGCATTATGTGGCGGCGCCGGCGCTTTCCTAATGCCGCTTGCCATCCGCAACCGTGCAGATGTCTTTATCACCGGCGAGATAAAATACCATGACTATTTCGGACATGATACCGATATATTATTGGCTGAAATAGGGCATTATGAAAGTGAGCAATATACGAAAGAAATATTTTATACAATAATCCGGGATTTGTTTCCTCATTTTGAGGTCCAAATGACCAAAGTGAATACAAACCCCATAAAATACATGTAAGTAAAATGGCTAAAGAAGCAAAAAAAGATCCTCAGGAATTAACCGTAGAACAGAAGTTGAAAGCTTTGTTCCAATTGCAGACAATGCTGTCCAAAATCGATGAAATCAAGACGTTGAGAGGTGAACTTCCACTGGAAGTACAGGACTTGGAAGACGAAATAGCCGGTCTGAGTACCCGTATAGACAGAATCAAGGCAGAAGTTGCCGAGTTGAAATCCTCCATTGCAGGAAAGAAAGTTGAAATTGAAACCGCAAAGGCTTCTGTAGCTAAATATAAAGACCAGCAGGACAACGTACGCAACAACCGCGAATATGACTTCTTAAGCAAGGAAATCGAATTCCAGACATTGGAAATCGAACTCTGCGAAAAGCGTATCAAGGAATTTGCCGCACAAGAGGAAGAAAAATCTCAAGAAGTAGCAGAAAGCACTGCTGCTCTGGAAGAAAGACAAAAAGACCTCGACGTAAAGAAGAGCGAACTGGACGAAATCATCTCCGAGACCAAGCAAGAGGAAGAGAAGCTGAGAGACAAAGCCAAAGAACTGGAAACAAAGATTGAACCCCGTCTGCTTCAGTCCTTCAAACGTATCCGTAAGAATTCACGCAATGGACTGGGTATTGTATACGTACAGCGTGATGCTTGCGGTGGTTGCTTCAACAAGATTCCGCCCCAGAGACAATTGGACATCCGCTCACGCAAGAAAATTATCGTTTGCGAATATTGTGGCCGTATCATGATTGACCCGGAATTAGCAGGTATAACTCCCGAACAGAAAGTGGAAGTTGTAAAGGAAAAGCCAGTAAGAGCCAAAAGAAAAATCGTACATATCGGCTCAGATAATTAAAAATAGAACATTTTCTATATATAAAACGGCAATAGTAAAGCACCTATTGCCGTTTTTTTGTTAAATAAGCTCATAAAAACCTGCTATTAGAGAAAAAAGAAGTAGTTTTGTTGCTTGAAAAATTAATAGAATTAAATTAAAAAGCATGAGACTAAACAAATTATTCATACTCTATTCACTTTTCGGAATATTGATGGCATCGTGCATAAAAGATGAAGCACCCAATGCTGAAGCTGATATAACAGGCATCTCTTTTGAAGAAGATGTACTGGCAAGCGCTCGTTTCAATTTAAATCCGTCTTACAATGATAATCTGCAGGCCTACCCCATATTAGTAAAAGTAAAAGAGGGCACTCCTTTAAACAAACTATCCCCCCTGTTTGAGTTGACGCCGGGCGCTACCATTAGTCCGGAAAGTGGTAGTGAACACGATTTCTCTGACGGAAAAAGGGTAAAGTATACCGTAACTTCTGAGAACAAGGCTTGGCAGCGAGTATATTCCATCGGTGTACGCGAACAATCGGTATCAGACATCCCAAATGAATTCCATTTTGAAGACATACGACTTATCAATGGAATTAACCCCAAATACAAATATCAGGAGTTCTATGAAGAACAAGACGGATTGGAACTGACATGGGCCAGTGGAAATGAAGGATTCAACTGGGCAGCCAGTTCATCAGCTACTGAAAATTACCCTACGTCACAATATGACAATGGTAAAAACGGAAAGTGTGCCAAATTAGAAACTCGGCTTACCGGCTCTCTGGGAGCAATGGTAGGTATGCCGATAGCTGCTGGAAATTTGTTTATCGGTGAGTTTGATATGACGAATGCTCTCACCAGCCCATTGAAAGCCACACATTTCGGCACTCCTTTCTGTTATAAGCCCTCACGTCTAAAAGGTTGGTACAAGTACAAAGCCGGTGAACGTTTTTATGAAAACGGTGGATACACCGACCGTAAAGATGTGATGAACATCTATGCAATCTTTTATGAAGGCGAAAGTTACAACGAAGCAGGAGAAGTTACGGAAGTAATATTGGATGGAAATCTGCCAAACCAGAACTATGAACATCCCAGTATGGTAGCTTTAGCTCTAATATCCAATCCCCACGAAACCGATGATTGGGAAGCTTTCGACATTCCTTTTGACTATCAGAGATATGGAAAAGAAATAGATGAAACCAAACTGGCAAAAGGAAAATATAAACTAAGTATCATTTTTGCATCCAGCAAGAACGGTGCAACTTTCGAGGGTGCGCCCGGAAGTACCCTTTTAGTGGATGATGTGGAACTGATTTTCGAATAAGAACCCTGTAGAATTGGAATACAACATGATAAAGAAAATAGTAGCATTTATCGCATTGGCAGTTTACATGCAAACCGCCCTATACGCTCAAGAGAATCAGAATCGTACGCTTATAAACGCTGCCCTGCACGGATGGGAATATGAGATAAGGGCCGGTGTCAGCATCGGTGGTACTTCCCCGCTTCCATTGCCCGTAGAAATACGGAGTATCGATGCCTACAATCCTACTTTAGCTCTTATGCTGGAAGGAAATGCCATCAAGTGGTTAGGAAAAACTAAAAAATGGGGAGTAATAACCGGGGTAAGACTGGAAACCAAAAATATGATTACCAAAGCGACAGTAAAGAACTATGGCATGGAAATCATAGGAAATGACGGTAACCGCTTGAAAGGTAACTGGACGGGAGGAGTAAAAACCAAAGTACGCAATGCCTACATTACTGTCCCCGTACTTGGAGCATATAAAATCAACTCACGATTGCGAGCCAAAGCAGGTGCATATGTATCCTACCTGATGGATGAGGAATTCTCCGGATATGTATATGAAGGTTATCTGCGTGAAGGTAATCCTACCGGAAAGAAAGTCAACTTCTCCGACGGTGCCATTGCCACTTACGACTTTTCGGATGATTTGCGCAAGTTTGCCTGGGGCGTGCAAGCTGGTGTAGACTGGCGTGCCTTCAAACATCTGAGTGTATTTGCCGACCTTACATGGGGATTGAATGATATTTTCAAGAAAGATTTCAATACAATTACCTTTGCCATGTATCCCATCTACTTGAATGTGGGTTTCGGGTATGCCTTCTAAGATACTCGGGTATACCGAGTAAATACTCATAAACAAATAAAGGTTTAGGTTGTTATCAATCCCATAAAAAGATAACCACCTAAACCTTTATTTATGAATATAAAAGCTTGGAGCACCGCGTTGCTCATATTATGCCTATGTCCTGCGGCTATGGCACAGAAAGCCAACCGCTATCTTGAGAAACCACTCCCACAAGGCTGGGGAAAGGATGTCTCCCATGCCATTCCCGGAGATGACAATCTGTTCAGCAGACAGATACCACCCATTGACGACAAGTGGTGGAAAGCCTTCGATGACCCGATGCTGGATTCATTGATTACGGTAGCCTCCACTCAAAACTATTCCGTACTTTCTGCCATGGCCCGTATGGATATGGCTAAATCCAACCTGCGGATAGAACGCGGCAGCTTTTTCCCTTCCATCTCATTGGACGGAGGATGGGCACGGCAGCAAAGCAGCGGCAATGTCAACGCACTTCCGCAATCCATTACCGGTGCATACAGTGCCTCGCTCAACGCCAGTTGGGAGCTGGACGTATTCGGAAGTATCCGCCAACGGGTAAAGGCACAGCGGGAAACCTTCATGGCAAGCAAGGAGGAATATACCTCTGTCATGGTATCCCTCTGTGCCCAGATAGCTTCTGCCTACATCGGACTCCGCGAACTGCAGCAAGAGCTAAGTGTAGTGACCCACAATTGCCATACCCAGGCAGCCGTACTTAACATTACCGAAGTACGCTACAAAACCGGACTGGTGTCCAAACTGGACGTTTCACAAGCCAAATCCGTATATTACAGTACCAAAGCCTCCATCCCACAACTGGAGGCAGGCATCAACCAATACATCACGACGCTCGCAATCTTACTCGGTACTTACCCCCAGCATATCCGCCCCATATTGGAGAAGCCCGGCAAACTGCCCGACTATATGGAACCCATAGGCATCGGTGTTCCTGCCGACCTGCTGCTCCGCCGCCCCGATATACGGCAAGCCGAACGCCAAGTCAACGCGCAGGCGGCAACACTCGGCGCATCTCAAAGTGACTGGCTGCCGCAAGTGTTCCTAAAAGGTTCCATCGGCTATTCCTCCCATGACTTGAAGGACTTGACTAAACGGAACAGTATGACGTTTGAAATTGCTCCAAGCATCAGCTGGACCTTATTCAGCGGTACCAAACTGGTGAATGCCACCCGTCTGGCACGTGCCCAGCTCGATGAATCCATTCACCAGTTCAACCAGACAGTGCTTACCGCCGTGCAGGAAACGGATAATGCCATGAACTCCTATCGCAACTCCATCCAACAGATTGTTGCCATGCGCGAAGTATGCAACCAGGGAGAAGAAACTCTGAAACTCTCCCTCGATTTGTACAAACAAGGACTTACTCCCTTCCAGAACGTACTGGACGCACTACGCTCACTCCTGACATACGAAAATCAGCTGGTGCAGGCACAAGGCAGCTCCTTGCTGCATCTGATAGCCTTATACCAGGCATTGGGAGGTGGATATGAAATGAATCAGAAATAAGAATATAAACTAAACCGAACCGTATATGAAAAATCAAATGTACATCACCCTGCTCATCCTGCCATTGCTGGCAACGGGATGCGGGGGAAGGAAAGAAACGGCACAAACGATGCCCGTTCCCGAGATAAGCGTGGCCCGTCCGACAGTGCAGAACATTACGCTGACGAAAGAATATCCGGGCTACCTGACTTCTGAAAAGACCGTAGACCTGGTAGGCAGAGTCAGCGGAACCTTACAGACCATCGCTTACGCTCCCGGCAGCCGGGTACGCCAGGGACAAGTACTTTTTGTCATCGAACCGACAGTCTATCAAGACAATGTGCGGCAGGCAGAAGCAGAACTCAACACTGCCCGCGCCAACCTGGAATACGCCCAAAACAACTACACACGTATGCAGGAAGCCATGAAAAGCGATGCTGTAAGCCGTATACAAGTGCTGCAAGCACAATCCAACGTGGCAACTTCGCAGGCTGCAGTGAGCAATGCGGAAGCAGCCCTGAACACAGCACGCACCAATCTGAGCTACTGCACCGTCCGTGCTCCCTTCGACGGCACCGTAAGCCGTAACCTGGTGGATGCCGGAGGCTATGTAGGCGGCAGCGTGCAGCCCGTCACATTGGCAACCATCTACAAAGACGACCATTTGTACACCTACTTCAATGTGGCAGACAACCAATGGCTCTCCATGCTGATGCAGCAGGGAGACAGTATCCCCCGGCAAGTGAGTGTCAGCCTGGGTAAAGACGAACTCCTCACTTATCCCGCACAGCTGGACTATCTTTCGCCCAACGTAGACTTGAACACCGGAACTTTGAACATCCGCGCCCGTCTCGACAACCCTAAAGGACTGTTGAAAAGCGGCCTCTACGTCAGCATCACCTTGCCCTACGGAGAGCAACAGCAGGCCATCCTGCTGCCGGACGCCTCCATCGGTACCGACCAGTTGGGGAAATACATATACGTAGTCAACGATTCGAATATAGTGCGCTACCGCCATATAGAAACCGGACAACTGATAGGGGACAGCCTGCGCCAGATAAGGGCAGGCATCACTCCCCGGGAGCGCTACGTCACCAAAGCACTGATGAAGGTAAGGGATGGAATGAAAGTACATCCCATTGACAACTAATATGAATTGATTAATACCAAAGCCTATGTTTTCAAAATTCTTCATAGACCGTCCTATCTTTGCTACCGTATTGGCGCTGCTCATCGTCGTAGCAGGACTGGTCACACTGGGCATCCTGCCCATTGCCCAATATCCGGACATCACACCACCCACCGTGCAGGTCAGTGCCGTATATCCCGGAGCCAATGCGCAGACGGTGGCACAAACCGTCGGCATCCCCATCGAGCAGCAAGTCAACGGAGTGGACGGAATGCTTTACATGTCCTCCAACTCCAGCTCATCGGGCGCTTACTCTCTTACCATTACTTTTGCCGTAGGCACAGACATTGATATGGCTACCGTGCAGGTCCAGAACCGGGTAAGCGTGGCCCAGTCGTCACTGCCTACTCCCGTTGTGGTGCAAGGCGTCACTGTGCAGAAACAGTCATCGAACATCGTGATGTTCCTCACGATGACGTCGGACAGCAAAGACTACGACGGACTTTACCTCAGCAACTATGCCAAGCTGAATCTCGTAGACCAGTTAACACGCGTGCCCGGTGTAGGCGCCGTCAATGTGATGGGAGCAGGGGACTACTCCATGCGTATCTGGCTCGACCCTGCCGCCATGCGCATCCGCTATCTTTCGCCGGCCGATGTATACCAAGCTATCCAATCACAGAATGTGGAGGTCAGCGCAGGTAACGTAGGGCAACCCATCGGCACAGACAATAAAAATGCCTATCAATACAGCCTGACCGTAAAAGGGCGCCTTACCTCACCCGAAGAGTTCGGCAACATTATCCTGCGTACCGAAACCGGAGGGAAGATACTCCGTCTGCGCGACGTGGCGCATATCGACCTGGGCTCGGCCTCTTACAGCGTAGTATCCCAACTGGACGGGAAACCCACCGCTGCCATCGCTATCTATCAGCAACCTGGCAGCAACTCGCTGGACGTTTCCAAAGGAGTAAAGGCAAAAATGCAGGAACTCTCGCAAAATTTCCCTGCAGGCATACAATACAATGTAACCCTGGACACTACGGATGTCATTCATGCTTCCATAGACGAAGTGATGGTGACGTTCCTTGAAACAACCCTGCTGGTAGTTCTCGTCATCTTCCTGTTCCTGCAGAACTGGCGGGCGGTCGTCATTCCCTGCATCACTATTCCGGTATCACTCATCGGCACACTGGCCGTCATGTCCTTGTTCGGCTTCTCCATCAATACGCTGACACTATTCGGACTGATACTTGCCGTGGCCATCGTGGTAGATGATGCCATTGTGGTGGTGGAGAACTCCACGCGTCTGCTGGACACGGGGCGCTACACCTCCCGCCAGGCTGTGACCGAAGCGATGGGAGAGATTACCGGCCCCATTGTCGGGGTAGTGCTGGTGCTGCTTGCCGTATTTATCCCGACAACACTCGTCAGCGGCATATCAGGACAACTGTATAAACAGTTTGCCTTGACCATTGCAGCCAGCACCGTACTTAGCGGATTCAACTCATTGACCCTTACTCCGGCACTCTGTGCCTTGATGCTGCAACCTACCCGGCCTTCCAAAAATCCCCTATATCGGGGGTTCAACCATCTGTACGACAAGACACAAGGAGTCTACGACCGGATAGTGGAGTACCTGCTCCAACGCCCTGTCGCTTCCATCGTTTCATATGCGGTTTTCACATTGATTGCTGTCCTGCTGTTTGTCAAATGGCCGTCCACATTTGTTCCGGAAGAAGATGACGGCTATTTCCTCGCAGTGGTACAGCTTCCCCCTGCATCGAGCCTGGAGCGCACCCAAGCCGTAGGAAAGCAGATAAATAAGATTCTCGATTCTTACCCCGAAATAAAGGACTACATCGGCATATCCGGCTTCTCCGTGATGGGAGGTGGAGAGCAAAGCAATGCGGCCACTTACTTCATCGTACTGAAAAACTGGAATGAACGCAAGGGAAAGGAACATACGGCTGAAGCCGTAGTACAGCGCTTCAATATGGAAGTATATGGCATCCAGGAAGCAGAGATATTTGCCATGGTCCCGCCTGCCATCCCCGGACTGGGAGCTACCGGAGGCCTGCAACTCCAATTGGAAGACCGCCACAACCTCGGCGCCACCGAGATGCAGCGTGCTGTAGAGACCTTGATGGAGCATTACCGCAATTATCCGGCACTGGCATCGGTCAGCAGCCAGTACCAAGCCAATGTACCGCAATATTTTTTGAATATAGACCGCGACAAGGTACAGTTGATGGGTATCCCGCTGAACAGTGTATTCACCGCCTTGGGTTACTATATGGGGGAGGCCTACGTCAACGACTATGTACAGTTCGGACACATCTACCAAGTGAAATTGGGGGCGGGCGACCGTGCCCAGCGTGTCATCGACGATGTTCTGAAATTGAGCGTTCCCAATGCATCGGGAGAAATGGTACCTTTCTCTTCCTTCACCCGGGTGGAAGAGCAGTTAGGCATGGACCAGATAAACAGATATAACATGTACTCCACAGCAGCCGTGACCTGCAATGTGGCTCCGGGCAGTAGTTCGGGAGAGGGTATCCGGCAAATGGAAAGTCTAATCAAAGAGCATCTCGGAGACGAGTTCGGCTATGAATGGACTTCGGTAGCCTATCAGGAGACGCAGGCGGGAACCACGACGACTGTCGTATTCGTCATGGCACTGCTGGTTGCCTTCCTTGTACTCGCCGCACAATACGAAAGCTGGACCAGTCCGGTAGCTGCCGTAATGGGACTTCCGGTTGCACTGCTCGGTGCCATGCTGGGATGCTATGTCATGGGGACTCCGGTCAGCATCTACACACAAATTGGAATCATTCTGCTTGTCGCCTTGTCTGCCAAAAACGGTATTCTGATTGTGGAGTTTGCACGTGACTTTCGTGCACAAGGCAATTCAATCCGCGATGCGGCATTCCAGGCCGGACATATCCGCCTGCGACCTATTCTGATGACATCGCTTGCATTCGTATTCGGGGTTATGCCGCTGCTTTTTGCAACCGGAGCAGGGGCGGGAAGCCGTATTGCACTGGGAGCCGCCGTAGTGTTCGGTATGGCACTGAATACCTTGCTTGCCACGGTCTATATTCCTAATTTCTACGAATTGATGCAGAAGTTGCAGGAGAAGTTCAGTAAGAAACAATAGGGAGGATGAGCTACAAGTTATGGATTATGGGTTATAGGCTATCACACTTATAGCTCATAATCCATAACTCATTTTAGCAACTTGCTGCTAAAAGTTGTATCTTTGCGTGCGAATTGCCTCTTAAAGAAATTGAAGTTATGAAAGCATATTTCATCGCCATACTTACCTTATTCACTTGTATAGCTACCGTCGTCCGGGCGCAGCAAATGTCTGAACTTGAAAACCGGATTGACAGTCTGCTCAATGGCAAGAAAGCCACCGTTGGTATAGCCGTATGGACAGACAAAGGAGACATGCTCCGGTATAACGACCATGTACACTTCCCCTTGCTCAGTGTATTCAAATTCCATGTGGCACTGGCCGTACTGGACAAGATGGATAAGCAAAGCATCAGTCTGGACAGCATTGTTTCCATAAAGGCATCCCAAATGCCGCCCAATACCTACAGCCCCCTGCGGAAGAAGTTTCCCGACCAGGATTTCACGATTACGCTTAGGGAACTGATGCAATACAGCATTTCCCAAAGCGACAACAATGCCTGCGACATCTTGATAGAATATGCAGGAGGCATCAAACATATCAATGACTATATCCACCGGTTGAGTATCGACTCCTTCAACCTCTCGGAAACAGAAGACGGCATGCACTCCAGCTTCGAGGCTGTATACCGCAACTGGAGTACTCCTTCCGCTATGGTCCGACTACTGAGAACGGCTGATGAAAAAGAGTTGTTCTCCAACAAGGAGCTGAAAGACTTCTTGTGGCAGACCATGATAGATACTGAAACCGGTGCCAACAAACTGAAAGGTATGTTGCCAGCCAAAACCGTAGTAGGACACAAGACCGGCTCTTCCGACCGCAATGCCGACGGTATGAAAACTGCAGATAATGATGCCGGCCTCGTTATCCTTCCCGACGGCCGGAAATACTACATTGCCGCCTTCGTCATGGACTCATACGAGACGGATGAGGACAATGCGAACATCATCGCCCGCATATCACGCATGGTATATGATGCGATGAGATGAGAGAGGCAAGGGGGCTATTGGTTGCTCCTCCTATAAGTTTTGATACTCGGGTATATCCTGCAGAAAAGTATAGCTGTTGTGCTCGTAATCTATGCGGCAACAATAATGCTGAAGCCCGTTGCTGACAATCAGATAATCCACTTTCAGCACCATGTTGTAGCGGGTAATCTGGTCGAAAACCTTTTGGGTGATTTCTATTTCAGGCGCCTTGTATTCCACAATCATCCGGGCGGTAAGGTCGCGTCGATAGAGCACTGTATCACAGCGTTTCTTTGTACCGTTCAGCTGTACCTGCACCTCATTTGCCATAAGCGCCTGCGGATACCCCTTGTGAGCAAGAAGAAAGTGGACGAAGTGCTGCCGCACCCATTCTTCAGGGGTCAAGGCGACATAACGACGACGGATTACATCGAAAATAACATTTTTTCCGTTCCTTGCGGCAATTTTAGCATCGAATGCTGGTAGGTTTAACGATAACATTTACTACATTTGTAAGTTAAATAATGGTTCCCGTCTTTTGGGAACACAAATTTAATGAAATCTTATGAAAACAAAAGAAGAAATCGTAGCCAATTGGCTGCCCCGTTACACAAAGCGTAACCTGGAGGATTTTGGAGAGTACATTCTGTTGACCAACTTCAACAAGTACGTAGAGATTTTCGCAGAAAAGTTCAATGTTCCCATTCTCGGTAAAGATGCCAACATGATATCTGCCAGTGCAGAAGGAATGACCATCATTAATTTTGGTATGGGAAGTCCTAATGCCGCCATTATCATGGACTTGCTGAGTGCTATCAAGCCCAAGGCATGTCTGTTTCTGGGTAAGTGCGGCGGTATAGACAAGAAAAATAGAATAGGGGACCTCATCCTTCCCATTGCCGCCATCCGTGGCGAGGGTACCTCCAACGACTACTTCCCACCTGAAGTCCCGTCACTCCCGGCATTTATGCTGCAACGTGCCGTTTCTTCTGCCATCCGCGATTATGCCCGTGACTACTGGACCGGTACCGTATACACCACCAACCGCCGCATTTGGGAACATGACGAGGAATTCAAAGAATATCTGAAGAAAACCCGTGCCATGGCTGTCGATATGGAAACGGCAACCCTATTCAGCTGCGGTTTTGCCAATCATATTCCCACGGGAGCTCTTCTGCTGGTTTCAGACCAACCGATGATTCCGGAAGGTGTAAAAACCGATAAAAGCGACAATCTGGTGACCCAGAATTATGTAAAGGAGCATGTTGAAATCGGCATCGCATCCTTGCGCATGATTATTGATGAAAAGAAAACCGTAAAACACTTGAAGTTCGACTGGTAATCCGTTACGGGACATCCCTCGTATAGCACTTACTTTATTATATGGCAAAACAAGAAACAACCTGTGATGATATTCTAAAAGAGTTGAGAGCCAAGCAATACCGCCCCGTCTACTATCTCATGGGCGAGGAATCGTATTACATAGACCTCATCTCCGACTATATTGTAGACAACGTTCTCACTGACACCGAAAAGGAATTCAACCTGACCGTAGTCTATGGTGCAGATGTCGATATAGCCACTGTCATCAATGCGGCCAAGCGCTATCCGATGATGTCCGAACGCCAGGTCGTAGTCGTAAAGGAAGCGCAGGCCATCCGCAACATGGAGGAGCTTTCATACTACCTGCAAAAACCGTTGAACTCCACCATTCTTGTTCTATGCCACAAACATGGGGTGCTGGACAGAAGAAAGAAGCTGGCGGCCGAAATAGAGAAGGTGGGAGTTCTATTCGAATCCAAGAAGGTGAAGGATGCCCAGTTACCGGCATTCATCACCTCATACATGAAGCGCAAAGGTGTAGACTTGGATCCTAAAGCCACCTCCATGCTTGCCGATTTCGTAGGTACGGACCTCAGCCGCCTTACAGGAGAACTGGAAAAACTGATTATAACTCTTCCAAAAGGTCAGACACGCGTCACCCCCGAACAGATAGAACGTAACATCGGAATCAGTAAGGATTATAATAACTTTGAACTTCGCAGTGCCATTGTAGAAAAAGACATACTAAAGGCCAATAAAATAATAAAATATTTTGAAGAAAATCCGAAAACAAACCCTATCCAGATGACTTTATCTTTACTTTTCGGCTTCTTCTCCAACTTGATGTTGGCTTATTATGCACCCGAAAAGACGGAGCAGGGTATTGCCAGTTTCATAGGATTAAAGACTCCCTGGCAGTCGCGCGAATACCTAAGTGCCATGCGCCGTTACAGCGGAGTAAAGACCATGCAGATAATCGGAGAAATTCGATATGCAGATGCCAAATCCAAAGGAGTAGGAAATTCCTCCCTAAGCGATGGAGATATCCTCCGGGAATTGGTCTTTAAGATTCTACATTAACTTCCATACAGCATACTTTTCCATAAAAAGGGAAAAGCATAAAACAGACTGATTTGATATCATTATGTCATTTTTAGGGGGATTTATCCCCCTTTTTTCTATTTCGGCCCTTAGCATAGACAGTAAAATAGGAGATAATAATCATATTTACAGCAAATTACGTTCATTTATAAGCTCTGAGAATCGTGTTTTTATAACTAATCGACCAATTATACAGAAATAAAGCAAGGATTTAAGTCTTGAAGACTAGAAAATAAATAAAGCATCTTATTTTCTTATTTATGTCACATCTTTTCTCCTTTAGTAAAAAGAAGAGATGGAGCAATTCAGCTTTAAATCGTCATATATGAAATCTGTTACACTTTTCAAGAGTACAATAGTTGTAATACACAACTAGGATAATTGACTATTGTGAATTTAATACATTACATAAATATCTATATGACGGGTGTACTATAACATATGTGATATTATATTTGAAAACACAAATGTAATAAGTAATATTTAATATCGCAAACTGATGGTTTACAAAAATAATAGAGTAGGGGTTAACCCATGTAATTATAATCGATAAATATGTATATATCAATTATATACGATAATTAATCAAATCATTAAATTATATATTATATAAAATGAGCGACAAACAAATGTAATACAGCATTTACCATCAAAAAATAACTATATAATATGCTAATAATTAGACAAATATATTATTTTATTAAACTTACGATAAACACCTATTTTACTCGTAATTTGTATTATAGCATTTGTAATGATGAATATTGTAATAATAACATTTCATCTGTAAACTTTAAAATATCACATTTTTAATTTGCTTTTGTGATGTCGTTTTTTTACTTTTGTAATCCAATAAATAACATGTACAATTGTAATAACACATAAACCATGAGTATAAAAGACAGGTTCAAAATGGTTATGGACCGGGAGAAACTGACAGCAGGAGCTTTTGCCGAGAGTATCGGCGTGGCCCAAGCCACCATTTCTCACATCTTGGGTCCGCGTAACAAATATCCAAGTACGGAAGTCATTCTCCGATTGCATCAACGATACAACGACATAAACTTGGAGTGGCTGCTTACCGGAAAAGGTAATATGAGTAATAATCCGGATTCACCCGAAAACGATGGATTCGACTATCCTTTATTCGCCGAGAATCCGGAAAATCTGTCCAACGGGCCGGAAGAATCTAAAAATCGCAAGGAAATTGCATTAGAGACAGCCCTAAAATCGCCTAAAGAGATTGTAAAACAAGAGATTATCTACAAAGAAAGACCTCCCAGAAAAATCACAGAAATAAGAATTTTCTTTGATGACAATACCTACGAGACTTTCAAACCGGAAAATTAAGGAATGAGAATGGAAATAGACTAACGCCCCGGCATAAAAAAGAAACGGGTTCATTTTATTCTGCACTCGGTTTACACTATCTTTGCACCCGAAAGAAAAACATCCCTCTTTATAGATATGAAAAAGTATATTTTAGATCTGACAGTGACAGAGAACCTCCGCTTGCATGCCAACTACGTGTTGTTGAAGCTGACTTCTCCATCCCCACTTCCGGAAATGCTTCCGGGACAATTTGCAGAGATTCGCGTGGACGGCTCGCCTACCACTTTTTTGCGCCGCCCCATCTCCATCAATTATGTAGATAGACAACGGAACGAGGTCTGGTTCTTAATCCAACTTGTAGGCGACGGAACCAAGCGATTAGGAGAAGCAAAAGCAGGCGATATAATCAATGTAGTGCTTCCGTTGGGAAACTGCTTCACAATGCCTGAAAAGCCCTCAGACAAGCTCTTATTGGTAGGTGGAGGTGTAGGTACAGCTCCTATGTTATATTTAGGCGAACAGCTCGCCAAGAAAGGTTGCAAGCCAACATTCCTGCTGGGTGCCAGAAGTGACAAAGATTTGCTTCAATTGGAACAATTTGCCGCCTATGGCGAGGTGTATACCACCACCGAAGATGGCAGCCACGGAGAGAAGGGATACGTAACACAACACTCCATATTAAATAAGGTGTGCTTTGAGCAGATATATACTTGCGGCCCCAAACCGATGATGATGGCAGTAGCAAAGTATGCCAAAAGTAAAGGCATCAGTTGCGAAGTATCTTTGGAAAATATGATGGCGTGCGGCATAGGCGCTTGTCTATGCTGTGTAGAAAATACCACGGAAGGTCATTTGTGCGTATGTAAAGAAGGTCCGGTTTTTAATATAAACAAACTATTATGGCAGATTTAAGTGTAAATATTGGTGAATTACAAATGAATAATCCGGTGATGACTGCATCCGGAACATTCGGATATGGTGAAGAATTCGCCGATTTCATCGAACTATCGCGAATAGGCGGTATTATTGTAAAGGGAACCACTCTTCACAAACGTGAAGGCAATCCATATCCGCGCATGGCAGAGACTCCTTCGGGTATGTTAAACGCTGTGGGACTGCAAAATAAGGGTGTTCATTACTTTGTTGAACACATCTATCCCCGCATCAAGGACATTCAGACCAACATGATTGTGAATGTTTCGGGTTCTGCCATCGAAGACTATGCCGAAACAGCCGCAATCATTAATGAACTTGACAAAATTCCTGCCATAGAATTGAACATCTCTTGCCCCAACGTGAAGCAAGGAGGAATGGCATTCGGTGTTACCGCCAAGGGCGCCGAAGAAGTGGTGAAAGCCGTGCGCTCAGTTTACAAAAAGACACTTATCGTAAAGCTCTCCCCGAACGTTACCGACATCACTGAAATAGCCCGCGCAGCCGAAAATGGCGGTGCAGACAGTGTTTCCCTCATCAATACCCTGCTGGGAATGGCTATAGACGCGGAACGCAGGCGTCCGATACTCTCCACTGTAACCGGTGGCATGTCCGGTGCGGCCGTGAAACCCATTGCCTTACGTATGGTATGGCAAGTAGCCAAAGCGGTAAAAATCCCCGTCATAGGCTTGGGAGGTATCATGAACTGGAAAGATGCTGTGGAATTCATGCTTGCAGGTGCCTCTGCCATCCAGATTGGTACGGCAAACTTCATTGATCCGGCGGTTACAGTGAAAGTGGTAGAAGGAATAAATGACTATCTTAACAGACACGGTTATCAGTCTGTAAAGGATATTATCGGTGCACTCGAGGTATAAAGAATAACTAGAGATCGCCATTCGCAATATATATTCATAAAAAAGGACATTCATTGACGAATGTCCTTTTTCTTTTTATTTACATCAGTAAACTTACTCTCCCAACAAATCCGGACGCAATCTACGGGTCCTTTCCAACGACTGTTGCAGCTCCCATTCCTTAATCTTGGCCTCATGTCCGGAAAGTAAAATATCCGGAACCTTCCATCCATTGTAATCAGCGGGACGTGTATAGACCGGTGCGGCCAGCAGATTGTCCTGAAAAGAATCTGAAAGTGCAGACTGCTCATCGGAAATCACTCCCGGAATGATACGGATGATGGCATCTGCCATGACAGCCGCCGCCAGTTCTCCGCCAGTCAACACATAGTCGCCGATACTGATTTCCTTGGTGATGAGATGCTCGCGAATCCGGTAATCTATCCCTTTGAAATGCCCGCAGAGAATGATGAGATTCTGGGCAAGGGAAAGAGTATTTGCCATCGGCTGATTGAACTGCTCACCATCGGGGGTCGTAAAGATAACCTCGTCATAATCCCGCTCGGCCTTCAAGGCGTTGATACACCGCTCTATCGGCTCTATCTTCATGACCATTCCGGCAAAGCCGCCAAACGGATAATCGTCTACACGACGGTACTTATCTTCCGTATAATCACGAAGATTATGGATATGTATCTCTGCAAGCCCTTTATTTTGAGCACGTTTCATGATGGAGCAGTTAAAGAATCCCTCAATCATCTCTGGCAAAACTGTGATAATGTCAATGCGCATATAACTTTATTTTAGCTATTTCAAGCTGCAAAAGTACAAATATTCGGGGAGAAACCCGTATTTTTGCGTTCAAACAATCCGAAAACCCTATGACTGTAAAAGAAAAAATAGACCAGCTCCGTGCGGAATTACACCAGCACAACTACAATTATTATGTGCTGAATGCTCCTGAAATATCCGACAAGGAGTTTGACGACCTGATGCGCGAGCTACAAGACTTAGAGAAAGAACATCCTGAATACCAAGATGATAATTCGCCCACGATGCGTGTAGGGAGTGATTTGAATAAGAACTTCACACAAGTGGCACACAAATATCCCATGCTTTCATTGGGAAACACCTATTCCGAAAACGAAGTGACCGACTTTTACGAACGGGTAAAGAAAGCGTTGAATGAGGATTTTGAAATCTGCTGCGAGCTGAAGTATGACGGTACTTCCATCTCGCTGACTTACGAGGATGGCAAACTGGTGCGTGCCGTCACCCGTGGCGACGGCGAAAAGGGCGATGACGTGACGGACAATGTAAAGACAATCCGAACGATTCCACTGGTCCTCCATGGGGATTATCCTAAATCATTCGAAATCAGAGGGGAAATCCTGATGCCCTGGGTGGTTTTCGAAGAACTGAACCGGGAAAAGGAAGCACGTGAGGAACCGCTTTTCGCCAATCCGCGCAACGCTGCTTCCGGTACCTTGAAGTTGCAGAATTCCGCCATCGTAGCATCCAGAAAGCTGGATGCTTATCTCTACTATCTATTGGGAGAGGAATTGCCCTGCGACGGCCATTACGAGAATCTGCAAGCCGCCGCCAGCTGGGGATTTAAAACATCAGAGCACACCAGAAAAGCCCACAGCCTGGAGGAAGTCTTCGAATACATCAATTATTGGGACACGGAGCGTAAGAACCTTCCGGTAGCTACTGATGGTATTGTACTAAAAGTCAACAGCTTGAGACAACAAAAGAATTTGGGATTCACAGCCAAGTCCCCCCGGTGGGCCATCGCATACAAATTCCAGGCAGAACGTGCACTGACACGCTTGAATAGGGTTACCTACCAAGTAGGACGTACCGGCGCAGTCACTCCGGTTGCCAATCTGGACCCCGTACAACTGTCCGGCACCATTGTGAAACGTGCCTCCCTGCACAATGCAGATATTATCGAGGGGCTGGACCTGCATATAGGCGACATGGTGTATGTGGAAAAAGGCGGTGAAATCATCCCCAAAATAACCGGTGTCGATAAGGATGCCCGCAGTACGCTTATCGGTGAAAAAGTGAAGTTCATCACCCATTGTCCCGAATGCGGCAGCAAACTGATACGTTTTGAAGGAGAAGCAGCCCACTATTGCCCCAATGAAACCGCTTGTCCTCCGCAGATTAAAGGGAAAATAGAACATTTCATCAGCCGCAAAGCCATGAATATAGACGGACTGGGACCTGAAACAGTAGATATGTTCTACCGATTGGGGCTGATAAAGGATACTGCAGATTTATACCAGCTCAAAACCGATGACATCAAGAACCTGGAACGGATGGGCGAAAAATCGGCAGAAAACATAGTCAACGGTATTGCGGCAAGTAAAGAAGTGCCATTCGAAAGAGTACTCTTTGCACTGGGCATACGCTTCGTGGGAGAAACGGTTGCCAAGAAGATAGCCAAGTCCTTTACGGACATCGAAGAACTGGAAAACGCAGACCTCGAAAAGCTGAAAAACATCGATGAAATCGGTGAAAAAATAGCGCAGAGCATTATAACCTACTTCTCCAATCCTGCCAACAGAGAGCTGGTGGAACGGCTGAAATCGAACGGTCTGCAACTCCACCGGACGGAAGAAGACCTCAGCGGATACACCGACAAACTGGCGGGCCAGTCCATTGTCATCAGCGGCGTATTCACCCACCACTCACGGGACGAATACAAAGAGATGATTGAAAAGAACGGTGGGAAAAACGTCGGCAGTATCTCCTCCAAAACCAGCTTTATCCTGGCCGGAGAAAATATGGGACCTGCCAAACTGGAGAAAGCGCAGAAACTGGGAGTAAAGATTATGAGCGAAGATGAGTTTTTGGCATTGCTATCCTAACAAATTTCCACAAAAAGCTTTTTTATGGCTTATATTTGTAGGGTAAATCGAAAAAATTCGTACTTTTGCGAGTCATTTAATTAGAGATTACTTTATAATACTCATGATACAGACAAGATTGAAAGGAATGGGGGTAGCGCTGATTACTCCATTTAAAGAGGATGAAAGCGTTGATTACGATGCGTTGATGCGTTTGGTAGACTATCAACTTCAAAACAATACCGACTTTTTATGTGTGCTCGGCACCACGGCAGAAACTCCGACTCTGACTGAAGAAGAGAAAAAGAAAATCAAGAAAATGGTCATCGAGCGGGTGAACGGAAGAATTCCTATCCTGCTGGGCGTAGGTGGAAACAACACCCGGGCCATAGTGGAAACACTGAAAAATGACGATTTCACCGGAGTAGATGCCATTCTCTCCGTTGTTCCATATTATAACAAGCCCTCACAAGAAGGTATATATCAGCATTATAAGGCCATTTCTGAAGCAACGGATTTGCCGATTGTGCTTTATAATGTCCCCGGTCGTACCGGCGTGAACATGAAGGCAGAAACAACCCTGCGCATTGCACGTGATTTCAAGAATGTGATAGCCGTCAAAGAAGCTTCGGGCGACATCACGCAGATGGACGACATCATCAAAAACAAACCGGCCAATTTCGACGTTATTTCGGGCGATGACGGCATCACCTTCCCTCTGATTACCCTGGGGGCCGTCGGCATTATCTCGGTCATCGGAAACGCTTTCCCACGTGAGTTCAGCCGTATGGTACGTCTGGCACTGCAAGGGGACTATGCCAATGCATTGACCATTCACCACAAATTTGCCGAATTATTCAAGCTTCTGTTTGTAGACGGCAACCCTGCCGGAGTAAAAGCCATGCTGAATGTAATGGGAATGATTGAGAACAAGCTCCGCCTGCCATTGGTGCCGACCAGAATCACTACTTTCGAAGCCATGCGCAAGATTCTGGATGAATTGAACATCAAATGCTAAGGTCTTATACCGCCCCTATAGGATATTAATTTCCAGTATACAACATATTAATATCAGATATGCAAGGAGTTAATTTTGTGGAAACACGGAATTAACTCCTTCTTTTTTTCCTATGTGACTATATTTATCAGTACAATAATCCCAAAACAGTCTACTGATTACGTTATAAAGCAAAAAGACATCTGGTTAAATCGAGAAAAAGACATCTCTAGCTCAATCAAGACAAGACTATTATTTCAGCTAATCTATTAGTTCACAACACTGAACACTTTGTTTCAGCAGAGAAAAACACTTTGTTTTTATATGATGGAACAAAGTGTTCTGTCAAGGGAAACAAAGTGTTTAGTTAAGGGAAACAGTTTGTTTCATTATGGAGAACACGCGCCAGTGCCATACAAGGGGAGAACATCAACTATATGCCATTGCTGTAAAAACAAAGAACCTCCGCAAGTTTTCTTGCGGAGGTTCTTTGTGATCGCGACAGGATTCAAACCTGTAACCGGCTGATCCGTAGTCAGCTACTCTATTCAGTTGAGCTACGCGACCCTTAAAAAAATTATGAAAACTTGTGACCGCGACAGGATTCAAACCTGTAACCGGCTGATCCGTAGTCAGCTACTCTATTCAGTTGAGCTACGCGGCCTCTTTGTTTAACGGGTGCAAAGATACGTACTTTTTCCGAATTAGCAAACGATATACAAACTTTTTTTGAAGAAATTTATTCGACAAAGCGATAATTAAACAACTGCCAGCCGATGGTCATCCCCACATTCCACTCCCTTCTCGGTGAGCTATAATGATTTACATAAGCAGAGATGGCTCCGAAGGGCAAATGACAAATAACAGAAACTTCTCCCATATACTCAAAGCGGGAGAATGCTTTTCCATAATATGCTTTATTCAATGCATTCTTTTTTATCGGAAAAATCGGTGTAAAGCCATAAAATTCTGTCCGGAACTGGAACATGTCGTTCAAAACATATATGGGTTTGATACCGGCAGCCACATACTGGTTGGCACGAAAAGCTTCATTGTACATCAGTTTACTATGCGGAGTCGGTGCAAATTCTCCTGCCTGCATCATGGTTGCCGTATAATTCTCAGAGAAATTTTTCGACGAATACAGTGCTTCTGCCATCCATCCCAGGGTGAACTTCGGCCCCATTGTGTGATATGCCTCTTTCATATAAGAAATTTGCAACCATGATTGCCGTTCTTGCGGAGAAGGACTGTACCCTTCTTGCGGATTCCCCGGTTCAAATCTTTCCCTCCCGGTAAATACCTGGGCTATCAGTTTCTCCAGATAGCCTTTTGTCGCGTATTGCCGCGTATTCAGGGTACTCCCATAGAAACCGATGGAACCTCCCAAAAGTTTGTAGGTACTTCTGTCCGAACGGTCCTTATCGAAATCTATTACGCTGGATTGAAAGTAGTTATCTTCCAGTTGGCCATATCCCAGACTGAACTCCGCACGCTTATTGGCCAAAAACGGCAAGGCAACCATCAACTTCACAAAACGTTCGTCCTTTGAATTGAATGAAGGTTTGTCATTCCTGGAAAACAGCTTGTCCTTCTTGTAGTAATCGAAGGTACTGATTGAAGCAATAAAACGAAAGGACGTAGATATGTGGGTAGGCAAATCAATCTTACCCATCAACTGGGCATTATTATAAATCTTACCCAACTGACCGTCAAAAGTGATTTCCTTGGAATAATAATTCAAGTTCTGATATCCTATTCCCAAATAGATTTGATTTGAGCTCGTGGTAGAGACACTGCCCCCCAGACGCACGGAAAAATTATCCTCCATCTTCACCTTCAAATGCAGCTCATACAAATCGGATTCCGAATCATACACAGCATGAGGAACTATTTCCGAAATCATATTATCTGCCAGCAAACGAAAATACCCGCGCTTCAAGTCTTCATAAGTAAAGACTTCATGCTCTTCATCATGGAACTCTTTTTTGATGTAGGCTTGCTGTTGGGCATTCGCCCCTTCAATAATGATATCCCGAAAACGGAATTGAGGCAGGTTACTCCGGAAGACAAGACGCCTCAAACGCACATTATCAGCATTCACCCTACGATGAACACGGCTTTTGATGGAATCCATCATATTAAGGGTACGATTGTAACCTATATCGTGCAATTCCTGCAGACGGTCAAAATCCAGCAAGTTGACATCATCATATTTGAAGGTCATGACTATACCCAACGAGTCCGGAATGGAGTAATCGGTCTTCTGCATAATCATATTCTCCAATTGGCTCATCAGGTCATTCTCCTTCGGCTTACCGGGATTGGCCGCTACCACACTGCCAATAATGACATCCGGATGAAAATCCTCCCGCATCACATCCGTAGGGAAATTATTGTAAATGCCGCCATCATAAGCAAGCGTACTGTCTATTTCTATCGGTTTGAAGACAAATGGAAAGCTCATGGAAGCACGTACCGCATCTCCCAAATCCCCTTTACTCAATACCAATGGCTTTTTATTGTACACATCGGATGCTATACAGCGAAAAGGAACAAACAGTTTGTTGAAATTACCGCCACATGCAGCCGTAGCACGTGCAAACAATTCCACAAATACCAGGTTCATCTGTATGGGGTTGACCATGCTTGTGGGAAGTATCTGGGGCTTTATATGCAGCGAATCCCTAAAAGCAAAACGGATATTAAAAAATTCCGGTGAAGGACGATTCTTCTTAAAATAATACTCGTATTTAGGCTCCACTTTGCCCGAATACCAACGCTTAAAGTCGGGAGAGCGCAACAGCGCCTCCATATCGTCCGGGGAATACCCCATAGCATACAGAGAACCGATGATAGCTCCCATAGAGGTTCCGGTTATATAATCAATGGGGATATTATTCTCTTCCAAAGCCCGGATAATGCCTATATGAGTCATGCCTTTTGCTCCACCGCCACTCAGTACAAGCCCCACTTTCTGAGCTTGTAAAATAAAGCCACATAGAAGAAACGAAAAAAACAATAAAACTCTTTTCATAACTATGCTATTCCGAGTAAGATAAATGTTCATTGCCCCAAATATAAACAATAGTTTCTAAAAATGCCGTATTCAACGAAGAAAATCACACCCTAATTGGTGAAAATGAATAAAAAAAGGGTATTGCGACTCCGAAGAATCACAATACCCTTGCATATATTAAATGCAAATTTAAAGGGGCTTATTTTATCAGGTCAATGCTTCTCTTGACAAAGTTGTTCAAAGCTTCACCTTTCAACATACCATTCTGCAGCAGTGCCAAATCTATCAGTTGACGGACAACCTTATTCTTGGCAGCATAATCGGCGAAGATGCCTTCTTTCTGTGTTTTCAGTTCGTCCCACTTCTTATCCAGCTCATTCACTTTATCCTTTTCGGCAGTCGGTATATCCTCATCTTTCTTGCCTTCCTGCTTCTTTTTCAGGTCAGTACGCTGCTTGTTCACTTCATCCATCTCTGCCTGAACCGGAGCAACGGCAGCAGCACATTCCTTATCTTCATCTGCCAGAACTTCTTTTACCAGCTTATGGTCTGAATTCAATACCAGGTTAAACATATCCGGCATTTCGCCATAGAAGCTCATTCCAGCCTGGATATTCGCCATTTCCTTCATACGGCGCATGTACTCGCTCTGAGTTATCATGATAGGAGCGGCATTTTCGCCCAAAGCCTGCGCCGTGATGTTGAACTCCGTCTTATCCATCTTGGGCAACTGGCTCTTGAAGATGGAAGAAAGAACTTCCTGCTTGCCGGTTTCCAACGCTTCATTCTTCTTGTCTTCCTTGACAATCAGATTATCAATAATATCGCTGTCTACACGAGTGAAGCGAACCTTTTCGAACTTCTGTTCCAACATGCTCACCACCGCAATGTCCAGTTGTCCATCCATCAACAGCACATTGTATCCTTTACTCGTAGCGGACTCTATGTAGCTGTATTGCTCATCTTTATTGTTGGCATACAGATAAATCAGATTTCCATCCTTATCCGTCTGGTTATCTTTAATCAACGTCTTATACTCTTCGAAAGTATAATATTTGCTGTCTGTATCGGTGAAAAGGGCAAAATCCTTGGCTCTATCATAGAAATCTTCCTGCGTAAGCATTCCGTAGTTGATGAAGATTTTCAAGTCATTCCACTTTTCCTCAAACTGTTTACGGTCATTCTTGAAGATAGACTGCAAACGGTCTGACACCTTCTTCGTGATATATGTAGAAATCTTCTTCACGTTGGCATCGCTCTGCAAATAAGAACGGGAAACGTTCAATGGAATGTCCGGTGAATCGAGCACACCATGCAACAGGGTCAAGAAGTCGGGAACAATACCTTCCACCGAATCCGTCACATATACCTGGTTGCAATAGAGCTGAATCTTATTCTTGTTCAACTCGATGTTGCTCTTCACTTTGGGGAAGTACAGAATACCGGTAAGGTGGAACGGATAATCCACATTCAGATGAATCCAGAATAAAGGTTCGTCGGACATAGGATAAAGGTCACGGTAGAACTTCTTATAATCTTCATCTTTCAATTCGCTGGGTTTCAGCGTCCACAACGGGTTGGAATCATTGATGATATTATCCTCGGCAGTTTCAACCTGCTTGCCGTCTTTCCATTCTTTCTTCTTGCCGAATGCAACCGGGATAGGGAGGAAGCTGCAATACTTCTTCAACAAAGAGGAAATGCGCGCTTCTTCAAGGAATTCCTTGCAGTCATCGTCTATGTAAAGAACGATATCCGTACCACGTTCTGCCTTATCAGTGTCTTCAATCGTAAACTCCGGACTGCCATCGCATGTCCACTTTACAGCCTGGGCGCCTTCCCGATAGGATTTAGTGATGATTTCGACTTTCTTGGCAACCATAAAAGCCGAATAGAAACCCAATCCAAAATGGCCGATGATGGCGTTGGCATCGTTTTTATATTTCTCAAGGAAGTCATTGGCGCCAGAGAAAGCTATCTGGTTAATATACTTGTCTATTTCTTCAGCCGTAAGACCTATACCATGGTCGGACACCGTAATGGTATCTTTTCCCAGCGAGACATGTACGGTTAAATCGCCAACTTCACCCTTGAACTCACCGATAGAGGAGAGTGTTTTCAGCTTCTGTGTAGCATCAACCGCGTTAGAAACCAACTCACGGAGAAAAATTTCATGATCACTATACAAGAACTTTTTAATGACGGGGAAGATATTCTCAGTAGTTACCCCAATATTACCTTTTTGCATACTACATTTATATTTTTTAGATTTATATTTTTAATTATTCCGGCAGATATAGCACAAAAAAAATGCCAGCCCATAAGGACTGACATTTTGACGGTTTTTATAAAGAACTGCTTATGCCTTCTTGATGCTCAGCTCATCTTTTTCTTTGTCTACTGATACATTTACCGTATCACCCGGCTGTAACTCTGCCGCCACTATCAGCTCGGAAAGTCCATCCTCCAAGTGGTTCTGAATGGCACGCTTCAATGGGCGCGCACCAAACTGTACATCGTACCCTTTCGAAGCAAGGAATGTCTTTGCATCATCCTCCACAACCAGCTTGTAACCAATTGCTTCAACCCGTTCGTACAAGCCTTTCAGCTCAATGTCCACAATCTTTGTGATAGCCTCCAAGGAGAGCTGGTCGAAAGTAATGATTTCATCCAAACGATTCAAAAATTCGGGAGCAAAAGTCTTGTTCAGAGCCTTTTGTATCACACTGCGCGAATGTTCATTGTCATCCGTGCGGTTTTGCGCCGCAAAACCTACGCCACGGCCAAACTCCTTCAACTGCCGCGTACCGATATTGGAGGTCATAATGATAACCGTATTCTTGAAATCGATGGTTCTGCCATAATTGTCAGTCAAACGACCTTCATCCAGTACCTGGAGCAAGATGTTGAACACGTCCGGATGGGCTTTCTCAATCTCATCCAGCAAGACAATGGAATACGGCTTGCGACGCACCTTTTCAGTCAACTGGCCGCCTTCCTCATAGCCCACATATCCCGGAGCGGCACCAATCATACGAGATACGGTGTATTTCTCCATATACTCGCTCATATCGATACGTATCAAGGCATCGGCAGAGCCAAACATATATTTTGCCAATTGCTTTGCCAAATGCGTCTTACCCACACCAGTAGGGCCAAGGAACATAAAAGTTCCGATGGGATGGTTCGGGTCTTTCAACCCTACACGGCTACGCAAGATTGCTTTGGTAAGTTTCTCTATCGCAGCATCTTGAGCTATCACCTTCGCCTGTAGTTCTTCCTTCATTCCGGCCAGTTTAAGTCCTTCTGCCTGCGCCATGCGCTGTACGGGTACACCGGACATCATTGAAATAACATTGGCTATTTCCTCTTCACCTACCGTTTGGCGGTCATCCTTCAAACGGGCTTCCCACTCAACCTTCATCTCCTCCAAGCGGACAGAAAGTTCCTTCTCACGGTCGCGGTAGCTGGCAGCCAGCTCAAAATTCTGTGACTTTACAGCTTCAGCCTTCAGGCTACGTGCCTCTTCAATCAGCTTTTCCTGTTCCTCAATTTCTTTCGGAACATTAATATTCGTCAAATGCACACGCGAACCCGCCTCGTCCAAAGCATCAATAGCTTTATCCGGGAAGTTGCGGTCGGTTATATAGCGTGCTGACAACTTGACACATGCTTCCAAGGCTTCATCCGTGTAGCTCACGTTATGATGGTCTTCATACTTCTCCTTGATATTCTTCAATATCTGAAGCGTTTCTTCAGCTGTGGTAGGCTCTACAATCACCTTTTGGAAACGACGTTCCAAAGCACCGTCTTTCTCGATATTCTTTCTGTATTCATCGAGAGTGGTAGCTCCAATACACTGTATTTCACCACGCGCTAAAGCTGGTTTCAGCATATTGGCAGCATCCATGGAACCGGCAGCAGCACCGGCACCTACAATCGTATGGATTTCATCGATGAAAAGGATGACATTCGGATTTTTCTGCAACTCGTTGATGATAGAGCGGATACGTTCCTCAAACTGACCACGGTATTTTGTTCCCGCCACCACAGAGGCCATATCAAGCATCACCACGCGCTTTTCAAACAAAATGCGCGAAACTTTCTTTTGCACAATACGCAATGCCAAACCCTCTACGATGGCAGATTTTCCGACTCCAGGTTCACCGATAAGCACCGGATTGTTCTTCTTACGGCGGCTCAAGATTTGCGCCAGACGTTCAATCTCGCGTTCGCGACCCACAACCGGGTCCAGCTTGCCTTCTTCGGCAGCCCGCGTCATGTCTACGCCGAAATTGTCCAGCACAGGAGTATCATTGGACGGCTTTCTGGATGCAGCCTGTGCAGCCGAAGCCGAACCAGCTCCCCCAGTACGGGAGGAGCGGGACATATTCATATCTTCTTCATCCTCTTCATCATCCTCGGTGAATCCCATTCCCGCATTCGGATTGGTCGATTTCATCGAAAGCTGTTCAAATACAGCCTGATAATCCACCCGGTGTTCTTCCAAAACAGTTGCAGCAAGATTGTCGCCATCTTTCAAGATAGCCAGCAATACATGTTCCGTATCGGCAGTTGCACTTTTCAGCAAACGCGCTTCAAGCATACACATCTTCAATATCTTAGCCGTCATCGGGGACAAGGGCACTTCAGCGTCCGGCAAGAGAGTATCGTCCTCGGCATCCTTTAGGAAACCCTCCAGACGACTTTTTACTCGTTTTAAATCTATATCAAGTTTCAACAATATTTCAATAGCTTTTCCTCCGCCATCACGCAGCATGCCGAGCAGAAGGTGTTCCGGACCAATATAGCGATTTCTCAATCGATTGGCTTCTTCCTTGCTATAAGTAATTATGTCTGAAACTCTTTGTGAAAATTGATTGTTCATATTTTATAATTCTCCTCAATTAAAAAGGTTATCCACGACAAAGATACGCATTTATTAATTCAGCGTATCATATTTAACTGATTTAATAGTATACAAATCCCGTGCCATAAATTTCAAATCTGTTTTTCCACTTTATACCTTATATATTAATAGCAATTTGGTGAGGAAGGGAGGGAGTACTTCCATATTTATGTTGCAGGCAACAAAGTTTATGGAGGAAAACTTTTGTATATCGTAAAAAAGCAGTACTTTAGCGTGGTTTTTCACGAACCCGAAAATGTATAATTAATAATCTTTTTAAATGCTTGAACAAGACAGAATTATAAAGATTAACATCGAGGAGGAAATGAAGTCATCGTACATTGACTACTCTATGTCGGTCATTGTTTCACGTGCCCTTCCGGATGTTAGAGATGGTTTTAAACCCGTTCACCGAAGAATTCTTTTCGGAATGATGGGATTAGGAAATACCTCCGACAAACCTTATAAAAAATCAGCCAGAGTTGTAGGTGAAGTATTAGGTAAATATCACCCTCATGGCGACTCGTCCGTTTACGGAGCTCTTGTACGTATGGCTCAGCCTTGGGCAATGCGTTATATGTTGGTAGATGGACAAGGTAACTACGGTTCAGTAGACGGTGACAGTGCTGCTGCCATGCGTTATACAGAGTGTCGTTTGCGAAAAATTGGTGAAGACATGATGACAGACCTTGAGAAAGAGACTGTTGACATGCAGAACAATTTCGATGACTCTTTGCAAGAGCCTACCGTCATGCCGGCCCGTATTCCGAATCTTTTGGTAAATGGTGCATCTGGTATTGCCGTAGGTATGGCTACCAATATGCCGACCCATAATCTATCTGAGGTTATTGACGCTTGTATTGCATACATTGAAAACAATGACATCGATATAGAAGAGCTGATGACGTATGTCAAAGCTCCTGATTTCCCGACCGGAGGCTATATATACGGTATGAGCGGTGTTCGCGAAGCCTATCTCACGGGACGCGGACGTGTCATAATGCGTGCTAGAGCCGAAATTGAGACTGGTTCGACGCACGATAAAATCGTTGTGACAGAAATTCCCTATGGTGTCAACAAAGCTGAATTGATTAAGAATATAGCCGATTTGGCCAACGAAAAGAAAATTGAAGGTATTGCCAATGCTAATGACGAATCCGACCGTGAAGGTATGCGTATCGTTATTGATGTAAAACGTGATGCAAATGCCAGCGTTGTACTCAACAAGCTCTACAAGATGACAATGCTGCAGACATCTTTTGGTGTGAACAATGTTGCATTGGTACATGGCCGTCCACGTCTGCTGAATCTGAAGGATTTGATAAAATACTTCGTTGAGCACAGACACGACGTAGTCATCCGCCGTACTCAGTATGATTTGCGCAAGGCCAAAGAACGTGCACATATTCTGGAAGGATTAATCATTGCATCTGATAATATCGACGAAGTAATCAAGATTATCCGTGCTGCTAAAACCCCGAATGATGCTATATCAGGTTTGATGGAGCGATTCCAACTCAGTGAAATTCAGTCACGTGCCATTGTTGAAATGCGTTTGCGTCAGCTCACAGGATTGATGCAAGACCAGCTGCACGCCGAATATGAGGAAATTCAGAAGCAGATTGCTTATTTGGAAGAAATCCTTGTCAATGACGAACTCTGCCGCAAAGTCATTAAAGATGAACTGATTGAAGTAAAAGAGAAGTATGGTGACGAACGTCGCTCGGAAATTGTCTATTCATCAGAAGAATTCAATCCGGAAGACTTCTATGCAGATGATGAAATGATTATCACCATCTCGCACATGGGATACATCAAACGCACACCGCTGAGCGAATTCCGTGCGCAAAACCGTGGTGGGGTAGGCTCCAAAGGTACCGAAACCCGCGATGCAGACTTTGTAGAGCATATTTATCCTGCAACCATGCATAATACCATGATGTTCTTTACACAGAAAGGTAAGTGTTACTGGCTGAAGGTATACGAAATCCCCGAAGGTACTAAGAATTCGAAAGGTCGTGCCATCCAGAATTTGTTGAATATCGACTCTGACGATGCTGTAAACGCCTATTTGCGCGTGAAGAACTTGAACGACCAAGAATTTATCAACAGCCATTATGTATTGTTCTGTACTAAGAATGGTATCATTAAGAAAACATTGCTTGAGCAGTATTCACGTCCTCGCCAAAATGGTGTAAATGCTATCACTATTCGTGAAGACGACCGTGTAATCGAAGTGCGTATGACAAACGGCGACAATGAAATCATCATTGCCAACCGTAACGGACGTGCCATTCGTTTCCATGAAAGTGCTGTGCGCGTTATGGGACGTACTGCCACCGGTGTACGTGGTATGACATTGGATGAAGACGGTCAAGACGAAGTTGTAGGTATGATATGCATCAAAGATCCTGAAGCGGAAACAATTATGGTTGTATCGGAACAAGGATATGGCAAACGTTCGGATATTGAAGATTATCGCAAGACCAATCGTGGAGGTAAAGGTGTGAAAACAATGAATATCACCGATAAAACGGGTAAATTAGTAACTATCAAGTCTGTTACAGATGAAAATGACTTGATGATTATTAATAAATCCGGTATTACCATCCGTCTGAAAGTCGCCGATGTTCGTATCATGGGACGTGCTACACAAGGTGTGCGTCTAATCAACCTTGAGAAACGTAATGACGAAATCGGCTCTGTATGTAAAGTCACTTCAGAAAATGAAGAGGAACTTATAGAGGAGGGGGAAGAAAATACCCTTGAAAGCCCTCAGAACGAGGTAAACAATGAAAATGAAGAATAGACATAATATTAATTTAAATTTTCTACAATCATGAAAAGAGTATTATTTTCAATGGTTTTACTACTTGTCGCAAGCTTTACTTTCGCCCAAGAAAAGAACGTAAAAGAGGCTAAAAGTATTGCTAACGGAGTAAATCCTGACTTTGCCAAAGCAGAGGAACTGATAAATCAGGCTTTAACCAATCCCGAAACAAAGGACAATGCCGAAACGTGGGATGTAGCAGGTCTTATCCAAAGAAAAAGAAGTGAGAAAGAAATGGAAAATGCCTATCTGAGAAAACCTTATGACACTCTTCAGGTATATAATAGCGCATTGAACATGTGTAAATTCTACTTCAAATGTGACGAATTGGCACAAATTCCCAATGAAAAGGGCAAAATCAAGAATAAATATAGAAAATCTAATTCTGCTACAATTTTAGCAGAACGCGGTAATCTGATCAATGGCGGTATCCAATTCTTTAATTTGGCCTCACAGAAAGAAGGCGATGCAGCCAATGAAGACAATAAAAAAGCATTAGATTTCTTTGCAACATACATTGATATTGCTATCAACCCGATGTTTGAAAAGGAAAATCTATTACAAACAGATACTGTATTACCCCAAATAGCATATTATGCAAGTTTAGCAGCTGCTAAGATGGAAGATTATCCTAGTATTTTGAAGTATGCTCCTTATGCGCAAGATGATAAAGAAGTTGGGAAATACGCAATGGAATTTATCTCTACTGCATTGAAAGCTGAAGGTGATACTGTTAAATGGATTGCTTCTTTAAAAGAAGGTATCCAGAAATATCCTGAACATTCATTCTTCTTCGGTCACTTGATTGATTATTATAGCAATAACAACAAATATGACGAAGCTATGCAGTTTGCTGATGATATGTTGGCTAAAGATCCTAACAATACATTCTATTTGTATGTAAAAGGCTACCTTTATCACAATATGAAGGACTATGATAAAGCTATTGAATTCTATAAAAAAACTATAGAAGTAGATCCTAATTATGCAGAAGCATACTCTAATTTAGGCTTGATTTACTGCTTACAAGCACAAGATTTCTCAGAAAAAGCAACTACAGATATTAATGATCCGAAGTATAAAGAAGACCAGGCTACTCTGAAGACTTTCTATGAAAAGGCAAAACCTTATTATGAAAAGGCAAGAGAACTGAAACCTGATCAAAAAGATTTGTGGTTAAATGGTCTATATAGAGTGTATTATAATTTGCAAATGGGCCCTGAATTCGAAGAAATTGAAAAGTTGATGTAATACTTTATAATAAAAGCCTAATTAATAATTTAATTAGGCTTTTATTATTGTTATATCATTAAGTAAAGAATGTTATTTCTTAAGTGAGGGAGAGAAGAAATTAAAATTAGATTAAATTATTCCAGCGCCATATTAAACATAATGATGATATTGGATAGAAACCATATATACCTATATTCAACACCTAATTCGGTCTTCCGTAAATTACCAACAATGGTGTATCAGAATGGAAAATCATCTTTCTGGCAATGCCAGGGTTAAATAAGCGCGAAAATATATTTCTTTTATAAGAAGTTAATGTTATAATATCAATATGATTACTTTTGATATAACTGTCTAAACTACTAAGCAGATTATCGTTCTTTACCACATCATAGTATATTTCCAATTGTGGATATTGTTTTTGAAAATATTCCTTAATACCAGCCAGTTTTATTTCATTCCATGTATTCTGAACATCTGAAAGATGTATCAGAGACACTGAAAACTTAAATGATTTCAGATTATTTATTAGCGAATCAAAAGCTATTAAATCACGCTGGTCAAAATTAGTAATGAATGCAATACGCTTAGCCTCAGAAAATTGCTTGAATGGAGTATTTTCAGGAATGGCCAATACCGGTACACGGCTACGTTCAATCACTTCAGCCGTTACACTACCGATCAAATCAATATCCTTCTGACTTTTACCACGAGTTCCCATTATGATAATGCGTGGTCGATATTCCTTGGTATAGCGGAGTACCTCTTCTTCAGGAATACCTTCACGCAAGACACAAGTATATTTAATATCTGGAAACTCGCCGGAAGCTACCTTCTCTTTTACTTTATTAGATAATGCATTCAAATCAGCATGAACTTTTTGTAAGATACTCCTTACATTCTCCTCATCACTTAGCTGATAGTTAAATACGTCTCCGTATGGCAAAGAAGTTGCATATATAGGAGTAAAATAAACATGTAGCAAAACAACTTCTGCACCTATATTCTGAGCGAAATTGAAACCGAACTCGCAAGCCTTCAAAGAATAATTGGAAAAATCCACTGGAATCAGCACTTTATTACTAACCTTCTCCAGTTTAGGTGACTTCCCCCCCACTACCTCTTCAGATAACCACGCAGAGCTTTCAGTAATTTTCAGAGCATGAGGTAAGTCACTCTCCTTAATACGTACACGTACGCCAGAAGAAACAACCGGTTGTATCTGGTTTACATTGTGAATATAAGTCTCAATACCTTCATTTTCAAGAACATTTTTCAATATTTGAGCTTTCGCGTACGTTAAGATTGCCAAAGTAACTAATTTATCTTCCATATATCATTGATTTTGAGATTAAAACAAACAAGAAATCCCAATTGTTGTCAGCAATTGGGATTCTATCTAACTTTCTCTTCTTAAGCTCGAACAGCTTCTTCAGTCTTACCTGCCATTTCATCTAAAATTTTTAAAGCTCGCTCTAAAACAGTAGTATCATCAATCATAACCAATCCACCATCTGGTCCAGGTTCCAAGTGAATCCCAACACTTTTCCCCTCCTTAAAATTGTGTCCACCGAAAAAATTTCTTACAGTGTCAACATTCAGTCCAAGTTCATCGGCTATTCTATGCATACTACCACTAGGCAATGAGTCTTTAATCTTACGTAATTCATTAAATGTTATTGTTCTCATATTCATAAATTTAATGGTTAATACTCTGTACTTTTTATTATCACGCTATAAACTTAAGGAAAAAAAAGGATAAAACAAACTATTTCTTTATCTTTTTTCAAAAAGAATATTGCCTCTCCAAAAAATAATCATTTTCAAGTATGCAGAATTATAAGTACAGAGAAAAAGCTCCTAAAAATAGACAGAAACAGCTCGTATAAAGCAGAATTATCGGGTTTATACGAGCTGTTTTTAGAATACAGGGAAAATTTAAATACCTTCTATGGCAGAAGCTGGAACCCACCCTACTTTACCATCTTCCAAACGAATTTCTTTCCATTCACGCATAGAGTTGTCTTTTATCTCAACTTTACGTCCCTCATGAAGAATGAACAGACTTGTACCACTTTCACTGGGAGTACTACGCACTGTGACACTAGGTGCCAACACTATAGCTTCGTTACGTTCCATCAGTTCGCCTTTTTGCTGAGCAGCAAACACATTACTCAATATAACAAGAACCAGGAATACTATTCCTGCAATAAATCCCACTTTCTTTCCCGTAATCTGTTTTGAAAAGAAAAAGAGATAGAACGAAACGAGTAATAGTACAAAGAACACAATCCCCAACTTAGCCCATGCGTCTACGCTAAGACAATTAATCAACGATTTAGTCCAAGATACAAAGAAAACCTCAGGAACTGGGATTACCTTATCGATTGTCTTAGAACGTGCTATCTCCAAATTTGCACGAATATCAGCATTACCAGGTTCCAACAACAAGGCACGCTCATAATTCAATATAGCTCTTGCTATATCATCTGCCTTATAATAACTGTTGCCAAGATTATAATAGACCTCTGCAGCCTCTCCCTTCTTTAACAGATTCTCATATATTTGAATGGCAGAAGCATAATCATTCCGTATATAAGCGCTGTCACCTTCAGCCTTTGTCACATTGCTTTCTTGCCTTGCAGCAGAGAATTCCGCATGTGAACCGACGGATGTAGAGTCACTAGCAGTCTGTAATGTATCTACAGATGCAGAATTCTGCCCATAGGCAGTAATTGCCATCACTAGACTAAGAGTAAAAAACAATATTTTATTCATTACCATTTCCTCCTGATTAATGTTTTATCGAGTTTTCCATTTTACTGATAACTTCCAAAGAAGCTGAATATACCTTATCCATAGCCTGGTTATCATCACCCGGAGCAAAGCGGGCAAACTCACAGTTATTCAATGCATCGAGGAATTCCTTTATCAACGCATCATTCACACCATAATTACGAAGTTCCTCTTCGATATTATCCTTAGACAAACGGGATACCGGAATGTTCAGTTTATCACTGATATACCCCCAAAGAGCTTTCAAAACCTCATCATAAAACGCATCTTTCTTATTCTCAGCCAATAATTTACCAGCTTGTTTCATACGTTTCACCGCCACTTTATTGGCTTTCTTGGTACGCATCTTTGCTACATTTGCATTGGCTGCTATTTGCTTACGATAGATGACAAAGAATGTAATGAATGCAATACCCGGTATCAAATAAAGCAACCAATACGTCAACGAACCGAAGAAGAAATCACCTTTGGGAGACAGAGTTACGTTATTCTGCTTGATAAAACGAATATCCTCGTTCAATACTTTCAACTCTTCCTTGCTTGTAAAGTTTGCAATAGTCTGAGCAGCATTACCTACTCCCTTTTCCACATGCAATTCATACTCCTCCGTAGTCAACGTCTTATACGAACGGGAATTAATATCAAAATAACTGAACTTTACGGCAGGAATCTTATAAGTTCCAGCATTACGAGGAATTGCCAGATACTCAATGACCTTACTACCGGAGAGGCCCGAATTTGTCAGACGGAATTTATTGTCCACCTTCGGATCATATACTTCAAAATCCTCGGGGAATTTAACTTCCGGATTAGAAAGCAATTTCAGATTACCGGTACCAGAAATGACAAGTTTGACAGTAACAGCATCATTGGTCTTGACATTTGTACTATTGATAGAAGAAGTTATATTGAACTCTCCCACTCCTCCCGAAAAATCGGCTGGCTTACCTGCCGGCAAGGGCTTTACGTCAATTGTCAGTTGCGGAGTCAAAATTGTCTTTTTAACTTCTACGTAATTGCTTCCTCCATTGAAAAATGCCTCGAACGGATCAGCAACTTGTGTAGCCTTTGCAATGGAAGCATCAAAGCGTGCAGCATCAATTGTCAGCTTACCGGCTTGTTGCGGGAACAACACAAACTGACGATAGATTGTAGACTGATAATTTCTACCTTTATAATGCTCCAATCCCCATCTTCTGTCATTAGGCAATTCTACTTCCTGAGAATGGAATCCTTTGAAGTCAGGCAATTTCACATTATCAAACATACGTAAGTCCACCAAGGTATATATCTTGTATGTCAGCAGAAAAGCCTCTTGTTCATACACCGTCATCTTACTGGCAGTAGCTGTAATAAACAAATCACTATTCGATACAGATGTCCCGGAAGAAGCGCGGCTGGCAGTGCCCTCACTCTGTTTGCCACCATTTCCAGAAGCTCCATTAGCAGCCTGATCTGCCGGAAGAACCCTTACTTGTACAGAATTCGAAACCATTTGGTTACCATCAGCAGTGATAGTGGCTCCTGGAATGGTAAAATCACCTTCTGCAGTCGCCATTAAAATATAAGTGAATGTAATACTGTTGGTTGAAGTCGTCTGCCCATTAATCATCTGCACGCTACTCTGTTGCGAGCGGCTGGGCCCCATCAACACATCAAATCCCTTCATAGAAGGAGCACGAAAATCCCTTACCTTTTGTGTAGTCACCGTATACGACAGTCTGAACTGGTCTCCTACCGCCACAGCGTCAGGAGCGGACGCAGTAAACGATACCTTGCCATCGGCAAAGGCATTCATACTGACTGCAATCAGTGCTATCCATAAGAAAACTATTTTTCTCATATATTATTCCTATTATGTTTGTTACCAATCTTTTTCCAGACGACCTCCTTGAAGTACCTGCTGCTTTTTCACTTTATCCTGCACATCCTTCTCGTCTTGCATGACAGAGTTCAATAGCTGCTCGGCATTTTCCTTAGACATCTCATTATCTTTCTTTTCCGGCTGAGAAGGTTGTTGTTGCTGGTCTTGATTCTGTTGCTGGTCTTTCTGCTGATCCTGCTGTTTATCCTGCTCCTTCTGTTGGTCCTGTTTATCCTGATCTTGATTCTGATCCTGGTTCTGCTGCTGGTCTTGCAACTGTTTCTGTGCCAAAGCAAGGTTATAGCGCGTTTCATCATCTTTCGGATTATTGCGTAACGACTCCTTATAGGCTTCTACCGCCTTTGCATAATCCTTCTGAGAATGAAAGATGACTCCCATATTATGATAAATCTGTGCTAAGTTCGATTTGTCCTTTTCTATCTTGGTAGCTCCCACATATTGCTCCATCGCTTCCTGCAGCTTGTTCTGCTGGGTCAATGTATTTCCCAGGTTGAACATGGAAACCGTTGACTTCGGGTTTACCTCCAAAGCCTTCCGATAGTTCACTTCTGCATCCACATATACGCTATCCTTAAAAAAACGGTTTCCCTTACGGATATAATCGCGTTCCGCCTTCTGTGCAGAAGCTGAAGCTGCCACTAACAGCAGCAAAACTATTCCAATATATTTTTTCTGTAACATACGCATCATTTCTTATTAGAGAATAAATGAATGTTGCGGAACAGAGGATTCTTGCGCTCCAATATCAACATCTCAGTCAGTAACAACAGCAGAATAATCCATGCCACTGCCTGAAACTGTTCATTGAATTCCGTGTACACCTGTGTTTCCACATCTGCCTTTGCCATCTTGTTGATTTCCTGACTAATCGCTTTCTGTGCACCATTGGTATTGTCTACGCGCACATAAATACCATTTCCTGCCTGAGCAATTTCCTGACACATCTGCTCATTCAAGCGAGTAACGATTACATTACCTTCACGGTCACGACGATAATCATTAGTACCCTCTATTGGAATGGGGGCACCCTCAGGCATACCTACCCCTAATACATTGACCTGGATACCTTTCTCTGCAGCAGCCTTAGCAGCTTCTACGGCACCACCTTCATGGTTTTCACCGTCGGTGATGACAATAACAGTACGTCCCACTCCTTCTTGAGGTGTAAAACTCCGGGCAGCCAGATTTATTGCAGCTCCAATTGCCGTACCTTGCTTGGAAATCAGCGAAGGATCGATGGACTCCAAAAACATCTTGGCAGAAATATAATCACTCGTAATAGGCAACTGGGTAAATGCGTCACCTGCAAAAACAATCATACCGACCTTGTCATTCTGCATCTTATCTACCAACTGCGCCACCAGCCGTTTTGCCTTCTGCAAGCGGCTTGGCTGTACGTCTTGTGCCAGCATGGAATTGGATATATCCAACGCAATCATCACTTCCACTCCCTGGCGTTTTACCGTCTCCAGTTTGGAACCAAACTGCGGACGTGCCAGCAGTACCGTGAACAACCCGATAGCCGCAAAAACCAACCAAAACTTCACATCCGGACGGCATTTGGAAACATCCGGCATTAGCTGTGCCATCAGTATAGGGTCACCAAATTTACGAATGGCTTTCCTCCTCCGATAATTGGAGTACAAGTAGAAGGCCGCCAATAAAGGCAGCAGCAGCAACAAGTACAAATATGCAGGTTCTTCAAATCGAAACATCTTTTTATTTACAATTTAGCAATTTACAATTTAGCTACGCAATGACTGATACACTAAAAGACATTCTCCGTTTTTACGGTATCTTCTTCAATATAGAGTTGCGTAACAGTACCTCCAGTAATACACACAAGAAAGCAGCCAACGCAAACCAGCGGTACTCTTCCTGGCGCTTGCTGTATTCTTTTACATTCAATTTTGTTTTCTCCAGCTTGTCTATCTCTTCGTACACTTCCTTCAACTTCGAGTTGCTGGTGGCACGGAAATAGTTACCTTCCGTTGTTCCGGCAATCTGTGTCAAAGTCTTTTCATCAATTTCGACGGGCATATTGACATATTGCACTGTTCCGCCTACCGGATAAGGATAAGGAGCCATACCATTGGTTCCTACCCCAATAGTATAAACGCGAATGCCAAAACTCTTGGCTATTTCAGCAGCCGTCAAAGGAGAAATATCACCTTTATTATTGACACCGTCCGTCAGCAGAATAATGACTTTCGACTTTGCCTTGCTATCCTTCAAACGGGTAACGGCATTGGCAATACCCATACCGATTGCCGTTCCGTCTTCAATCAGCCCGCACTTCATATCTTTAAGCAAGTTCAACAATACGGCATGGTCTACTGTCAACGGACATTGCGTAAAGCTTTCTCCAGCAAACAAAGTTATACCTATATTGTCATTCGGACGTCCGTTAATAAACTCTGCCGCCACATCCTTCGCCGCTTCCAACCGGTTAGGTTTCAGGTCTTCGGCCAGCATACTGGTAGAAACGTCCATAGCAAGCATGATATCAATACCCTCAATCTCACTGTTCTGCCAGCTATCGGTGGTTTGCGGACGTGCCAAAACAAGAATAATCAGTATCAAGGCAATTATCCGCAATACAAACGGTACATGCAACAAATAGTTCTTATAGCTTTTAGGGGTATGGGCATACACACGGGCATCCGAAATCTGAAGCGTAGCTTCACTATTCTTCCGCTTCATAATATACCATACTATATAAGGTATAAGCAACAGCAGCAAAAATAAATATTCAATATTGGCAAAAACCATATTTATGTACGATTTAACGATTTACAATTCAGCTTCGCTCCAAACATCCCTCACTTTTCACTCATGTATATCCGATTGAAGTCACTTTTCCTGTATTAAGCAAAATAATTATACAACTCCAATCCGATATATATCAATGAACTGACAAGGGCTACAGCCAACACTACAATACCCGTTCCCAGCAAAATCTTGGTACGCAAAGAACGTTTCTCGATAATGGTAATCTCCGTAGGCTGCGGCTTGGCATTCTCCTCTTCTTTCTCCTTGGTTTCATTAATAAAGTCAATGGCATTAATCAGGTTAGCGTCATTTTCGTTCATCAATGGATTATGCTTGGCAAATTTCACCAAATCAGCAGTCTGGAACAATTCACGCAAATCCGATATTGCTTCCTTATCTTTCATTTCCAGCAACTTATCTATGATTTCCGTAGAAGTCATTTCCAAAGCATTGAAACCAAAACGGTCTTTTATATATGTACGAAGAGCATCAGTCAATTCCGTATAATATTCCTTCGGTTCCCCTTTCTGCCATACCTTCTCATTCTTGATACGTTCTATCTCCTGCATAGCCAACTGATGGGGAGGCAGCTTAGGTTCTACCTTCACCTTACGGATAATAGGCTTATTGTCGAAGAAGCGCATTATCAGATAGACAAGTAATATCCCTATCGGGATAATCAGCGCACCACAAGCCATAAGACCATACCAGTCTTCCCAGGCAAAAGGCGCTTGCATCACTGTTTTGGGACCGAAGAACTGTTCCGGATTCTCCGGGTCTAACGGGACATTCACCGAATATACTTTCAAGGCCAACGCTTTGGAGCGATACTTCTCATTATCCACTGTCACTTCCATAGGCGGCAGATAATAAAGAGCCGAGTCGAAAGAGGTAACTGTATACTCTTGAGTTATCAATGCACGCCGGCCATCATTCAGCAGTTGCGTATCCAGCTTGGCCACATCAATAATTTCAACCCCATTCACCAGCGTATCGGTATATACCGGGAATATGGCACGCTTATCGGCATCCAGAGATACTTGAAGCTTTATCTTTGCCTGCTCTCCAATAAGAATCTGCAAAGAGTCAATCGTAGCATCTACCGTTACCGACTGGGCTACTACCCTTCCCGACCATGCTATCAATAACGCTATCAGAAATAAATATCTTTTCATTTTCCGATTAATTTCGTTTCGCAAACAAATTCATCAATGCCTTGACATAATCCTGGTCGGTACGTACCGACACATTGTCGACATTACTCTTGGTAAACGTTTCATTCAATTCCGCCTGCTTGTTCACCCACCAATCATGATGGGCACGGCGCACGGCACGCGAGGAGGTGTCAATCCACTGCTCATGTCCCGTCTCGGCATCCCTAATCTTCATCAGTCCCACGGGTGGCAATTCTTCCACACGACGGTCGTACACCTGAACGGCAACCAGGTCATGCTTACGATTGGCAATGGTCATAGCGTTCTTGAAACTTTCCTGGTCGATGAAGTCGGACAAGACAAATGCCGTACAACGGCGTTTCATCACATTCGTCAGATATTCCAATCCCAAACGGATGTTCGTCCTCCGGCTTTCCGCATGAAAATCTATCAGTTCGCGGATGATGTAAAGTATATGCTTACGTCCCTTCTTGGGCGGAATAAACTTCTCAATCCGGTCCGAAAAGAAGATGACACCAATCTTGTCATTATTCTGAATGGCAGAGAATGCCAGTGTAGCGGCAATTTCCGTCACCATATCCTTCTTCATCTGCTTTACCGTACCGAATTCCAAACTACCGGAAACATCTACCAACAACATCACTGTCAATTCGCGCTCCTCCTCAAACACCTTGACGTAAGGCTTGTTGAAGCGGGCGGTCACATTCCAGTCAATGTCGCGTATGTCGTCGCCAAACTGATACTCGCGCACCTCGGAGAATGCCATACCTCTACCCTTGAAGGCAGAGTGATACTGCCCGGCAAAGATATTGTTGGACAATCCGCGCGTCTTTATCTCAATCTGACGGACTTTCTTCAAAAGTTCTGTTGTTTCCATTGATTTATTTTAATAATCTCATTTAAGCACACAAGCGCAATTTAGTTTATAACAGAAACTTCCCTATGAAAAGGGGTGAGGTTTTCGGTACTCAACCCTAAGGTTTACGACGCTAAACCTCAGGTATAGGATTGTAAACCTCAAGTTTACGAAAACCTCTATTATGCGTTAGGGCACTTCAACCTTGTTCAGTATCTTGCTGACGATTTCATCAGATGTCATATTGCTGGCTTCCGCCTCGTAAGTCAAGCCGATACGGTGGCGAAGTACGTCGTGTGCCACAGCGCGCACATCCTCCGGAATGACATAACCGCGACGCTTGATGAACGCGTAGCTACGGGCAGCCAGGGCCAAGTTGATGGAAGCACGGGGCGAACCGCCGAAACCAATCATGTCTTTCAGTTCTTTTAAATCATATTTTTCCGGATAACGGGTAGCAAATACAATATCAACAATATATTTTTCTATTTTCTCATCCAGATACACCTGGCGAACCACTTTACGAGCCTCAATAATTTCGTCTGCCTTCAAAATGGGCTTCACTTCAAATTTATCACCATTGATATTCTGGCGGATAATCAGTTTCTCCTCTTCCAGCTTCGGATAGTCTATTACGACTTTCAGCATGAAACGGTCCACTTGCGCTTCGGGCAGCGGATAAGTACCTTCCTGCTCGATAGGATTCTGTGTGGCAAGCACCAGGAATGGTTTGGGCAACCCGAAAGTTTCATTGCCGATAGTAACTTGACGTTCCTGCATGGCTTCCAGCAAAGCACTCTGTACTTTGGCCGGAGCACGGTTGATTTCATCAGCCAAAACAAAGTTTGCGAAGACCGGACCTTTTTTTACTTGGAATGTTTCATCCTTCTGGCTGTAAACCATTGTACCTATTACGTCGGCAGGCAACAAGTCAGGCGTAAACTGAATGCGGCTGTATTGCGCATCAATCAACGAAGCAAGCGTCTTGATAGCTAAAGTCTTTGCCAAACCGGGCACACCTTCCAACAACACATGTCCATCGGACAACAAACCAATTAACAACGACTCTACCAGATGCTTTTGTCCTACAATGACCTGGTCCATACCTGTGGTAAGATTGGTAACGAAAGCACTTTGTCTTTCAATCCGCTCATTCAGTTCGCGGATGTCAATTGTTTCAGCCATAAATCAATCTATTTTTTAATGTTTAATTTCTTCATTTATCCGGTTTTGAACCGGCAATTATTTTTTTCGCTCCCAAAAGTACGGGAATAAATTAACCATACCAACTAATTTTTATTAAAAAACTATGCGAAACCTTTTAGATTAAACTACTTTCATAGAGTTTAGTATTTAACAAAAAAGAAGCAGTAATTTTTTACTGCTTCTTGGCTAATTTCGGTATCTTGATAGTGGTACCATAAGGTACATTATCCGGATTCTTGATTACGCCGGGATTATGCTTCACGATATAAGGCCAAAGAGCTTTTGTCCCATAAAAACGAAGCGCTACCCTAGTCAGCGTTTCCCCTTCCTTGATGGTATAAGTGGTTTCTGTTCCCACAATCGTATACCCCACAGAATCCGGTTCAAACGGTGCAACTGTCTTTTTCTGCTCTTTTTTAGGAGCGGGAGACTGTGCCTGTACATTTTCCTTTGGAGTTGTTGTAAGCGCAGGAGTTGTTGTAGCAACAGTTTCTGCCACAGTATCTGTCCGGGCAGGAACTACAACATCTTTTGAAACAATGCTGTCTGTCAAGGCAATATTGTCTTGACCGGCAGGGACATCCACCTTTTCAGTAACAGATTCCTTCACATCCGAGTCTGCAACCTCTTCTACAAGAGGCTTTGCAGTAAGTTTGTCAAGCAAGTCCGGATAATACATGAAAGCTACGGCACCACCACACAACAACACTACAAATACAACGATGCCTATAAAATATTTCATAGTCGAAGAATCTGCCGTATCTTTTATCACTGGCTCAGACGGTTCCGGTTCAACAGCAACTATATTTTCAGGCATTGCTTCAGGTTCAGTTTTTTCCGGTTTCTCCTCTTCAACTTCCGGTTCGGGCTCAACTAACGGCTCTTCGACTACAGTTTCCACCAAAGGTTCTTCTATCGTGGCTTCTTCCACTAAGGCAACCTTCTCCTCCACCTCTTGTTCCGGAGTTTTGATTTCAGTATCTTCATCATCTTCACTGTCATTTTCCTGCAGGGTGTCCTCAAGCACCGTAGCGTCATTCAAAACTACAGTTTCAAAATGCGAAAATGGTCTATTGATAATATCTTTCAAAGCCGGTTCCGGTGTAAACGACACTTTTGTATGCCCTTGTATCTCAAACCTTTCCCCCGTATTCACATTAACGCTTTCACGACTCCCGACATCTATCAGCTTGAAAGTCCCCAAACCTCGTATCTTCACATATTTGTCCTTCTCCAAAGACTCCTCAATCAGCTGGAAGAATTCTTTCACAAAACTATCCGCATTCTTCTTGCTCATGCCATGCCTTTCAGCCAGCGTGTCAATCAGGTCTTGTATGTTCAGTTTCTCATTCATAATACGGGAGATTTTTTAAAAGCCGGTTACTTAAACTTATCCTTTAACAATGTACTCGGCTTATAGGTCAACACCAATTTGGGAGGCACCAGCATACGTTGCTTTGTAGTCGGATTCACAGATATACGCTCTGCCTTCTTTTTCACTTCGAATGTACCGAACCCTTGTATAGAGATAATATTCCCCTCCTCCAACTGCCGTGTCATATCTGCCAGCAATGAAGCAACCAGCTCAGAAGTATCTTTCAATGTGTACCCTAACCTCCGCGACAATTCAGAAGTAAACTCTTTGTTATTCAAAATGTAAGCCTTTAAATTGAACTACGGTGCTATATTAGCAAATCTTCTTCACATATGCAAGAAGATAAGGAAAAATCTTTAAATTATTCGTCCAAAAAGGTCGAAATCATCGGAATTTACTATCTCTACGTGGTAAAAGTTACCTATATGCAACGCCCTGTCTCCACGCTCAATCAAAACCTCAGGATCCACTTCGGGAGAATCAAATTCTGTACGTCCAATATAATATTCGCCTTCCAGCCGGTCAATGATTACTTTCATCTGCCTGCCTACTTTCTCCGCACTCAACTCCCCTGAAATGCCTTGTTGAATAGACATTAACTCATCCAAGCGCGCTTGTTTCACTTCCTGGGGAATAGAATCCTCATATTCAGCAGCGGCATACGTCCCTTCTTCTTCCGAATACGCAAAAGCCCCCATTCTATCGAAACGCACTTTACGGACAAACTCTTTCAGCTCCTCAAAATCGGCTTCAGTTTCTCCTGGATGCCCCACCATCAGTGTAGTACGGAGATGAATACCGGGAACCTCCTCACGGAATTGTTCTATCAGCTTATACGTCTCATCCTTCGTCACATGGCGACGCATCTTTTGCAGCATATTGTCACTGATATGTTGCAGGGCAATATCCATATATTTGCATACATTGTCACGCTCGCGCATCACACGGAATAAATCAGTCGGAAAATGTGCCGGATAGGCATAATGCAAGCGTATCCACTCCACTCCGGGAATATCCGAAATCCGCTCAACAAGCTCGGGCAACATTTGCTTCTTATATAAATCTACTCCGTAATAGGTCAACTCCTGGGCTATAACCTGGAATTCCTTTACACCCCGTGCAACCAGATACTTCACCTCGTCAAGTATCTCCTCCATCGGGCGCGACACATGCCGTCCCGTAATGATGGGAATAGCACAATAAGAACATTTACGGTCACACCCTTCGGATATCTTCAAATAGGCATAATGCTTGGGAGTGGTCAATGTGCGCTCTATGTGCAGCTCGTCATGATAGGCCTTTCCCAAATCCTGCAATAACTCTCCCCAATTGAATTTACCATAGAATTTATCCACCTGGGGAATTTCAACGGCCAATTCCTTCAGATAACGTTCCGAAAGGCAACCCATTACATAAAGCTTCTCCAAGTTTCCTTCCTCCTTGGCCTGCGCAAATTCCAGAATCATATTAATGGATTCCTCCTTGGCGTCACCGATGAAACCGCAAGTATTGATTACGGCAATCTGTCCCTTCGGCCTTTCCGCATCATGTGTCACATGGAATCCCACTTCCTCCAACTGACGCATCAAATGTTCCGAATCCACCAGGTTTTTAGAACATCCTAAAGTGATGATATCTATAGTCTTCCGTTTCATGCATTCTCCCCGAACAGTGAATCAACAAATTCCTTTTTACGGAACACCTGCAAATCTTCCATTCCTTCACCCAATCCAATATATTTAACCGGAATTTTAAACTGGTCTGAAATGCCGATGACTACGCCACCCTTGGCTGTTCCGTCCAACTTTGTAACAGCCATTGCCGTAACCTCCGTTGCCAGAGTGAACTGCTTGGCTTGTTCGAATGCATTCTGCCCGGTTGAGCCATCCAACACAAGCAACACCTCATTCGGAGCATCAGGAACAACCTTCTTCATCACATTCTTGATTTTCGTCAGTTCATTCATCAAACCGACTTTATTATGAAGGCGTCCTGCCGTATCTATAATTACCACATCGGCATTATTGGCAGTTGCGGAACTCAGTGTGTCAAAAGCGACAGAAGCCGGGTCAGCACCCATTTTCTGCTTTACAACAGGTACACCTACCCGTTCACCCCATATCACCAACTGCTCCACAGCAGCAGCACGGAAAGTATCGGCAGCACCCAGATAAACAGACTTTCCGGCTTTCTTGAACTGATAAGCCAGTTTGCCAATCGTAGTAGTCTTCCCTACACCATTGACGCCCACTACCATAATGACGTATGGTTTCTTCGCAATCGGTGCTTCAAAGTCATCCACATCCTCCGAATTATTCTCTGTAAGCAACGCTGCGATTTCATCACGTAAAATATGATTCAGCTCAGTGGCATTCATATATTTGTCGGCTGCTGCACGCTTTTCGATACGTTCAATAATTTTCAGTGTCGTTTCCACGCCCACATCCGAAGTTATCAACACCTCTTCCAGATTATCCAATACTTCATCATCAACTTTTGACTTTCCTGCCACGGCACGCGCAATCTTGCCAAACACACTTTCTTTGGTCTTAGATAATCCTTTATCTAATGTTTCCTTTTTTTCCTTGGAGAAAAAACTAAAAAATCCCATACACTAATTATTTTTATGCAACCTGTTTTCGCATTCCCTGCAAAGATAGTGCAAACCGGATGCAGAATAAAATGAACCCGTTCATTTTTTATGCCGAGGTGCAGCCTATCTTCGCATTTTCAGCAAAGATATAACAAAACTGACGAATATTAAAAACTTCGTCCTCTTTTTAAAAAGAAATCCCCTTACCGGAAATACCGACAAGGGGATTTTTATAAGTCATCAGCGCTTTACAGCCACTGTATTTATCTTATTTCTTAAAGAAGTTCTGAACATCTTCATTACGGACCATCTGTTCATCAAAGATGTAAGCACCAGTCTTAGGAGACTTCACCATTTTGATAACCTTTGTATAAGAACGTCCTTCTTTGCTTCCTTCGTGCAAGGTTGCTACCGCTTTCTTTGCCATAAGTTATAGATTTATTATTTAATTTCTTTATGTACTGTCACTCTCTTCAGAATCGGGTTGTATTTCTTCAACTCCAATCTCTCTGTGGTATTCTTTCTGTTCTTCGTCGTAATATAACGAGAAGTACCCGGCATACCGCTATCCTTGTGTTCTGTGCATTCCAGAATCACCTGTACTCTGTTACCTTTTGCTTTCTTTGCCATAATCAGTATTCTCCTCTACTTTAGCCAATAACTTTAATGCTTTTCCAATCACAATAACCTTTAGCTACCGCATCTTTCAAAGCAGCGTCCAGTCCTTTCTTATTAATAATGCGCAAACCATTAGCGCAAATGCTAAGGCTGATCCAGCAATCCTGCTCTACATAGTAGAACTTCTTGTTAAACAAGTTCAAATCAAAGGTTCTCTTTGTTCTTCTCTTTGAGTGTGAAACATTGTTGCCAATCATGGCCTTCTTTCCGGTAATTTGACAAATCTTTGACATTTCTATCTTAATTTTATAGTTTTCTTTTTTGCCTATTTCAAACAGAGCGCAAAGTAAGCACTTTTATCGTTACCAAACAAGTTTTTCTTAAAATAATTCACTGTATGATAGCATTTTTTCCTCATTTCAGCTTCTCACAAAGCAACAAAAGGGCATTTTGAATTGCTTTTTCCACATTTCCCTTTCTTCCCTCGTCTCCCTCCTGCTTCATGGTAACGATTTCATTTTTATAGGCAGCGGCTATCCACACCGTACCCACCGGTTTTTCCGGAGTCCCACCTCCAGGACCTGCAATACCGGAAGTAGCCACTGCACAATCTGTTTTCAGCGTTTTCATCGCACCTTTCACCATTTCCGTAACAGTTTCGCGGCTTACTGCTCCATGTTTTTCCAAAGTTTCGGCAGATACATGCAGCAAAGACATCTTTATTTCATTGGAATACGCCACTATACTACCATTAAAGTATTCCGAACTGCCGGGAACGGAAGTTATCAGAGCGGCAATCCCTCCACCCGTACAACTTTCTGCGGTGGAAAGGGACAATTTCTTTGCTTTCAGCAGCTCTCCTACCTTTTCTTCCAGCTTCATACCTTATTATATATTATCCTAAAGTTACGCGTGAATAAGCAGGTGCTTCCATCGGACAAAAATCCTTATCCATATACTTGAAGTATCCGGTAATGGCAATCATGGCAGCGTTATCCGTTGTGTAGCTGAACTTCGGAATAAATATTTTCCAACCATACTTCCCGGCATGCTCACGGAAAGCATTACGCAATCCATTATTGGCAGAAACGCCTCCCGCAACAGCCACTTCCTTTATTTTATATTGTTTGGCAGCTTTGCGCAACTTATCCATCAAGATATCTACAACGGTAGCTTCCAGCGATGCCGCCAAATCCATCTTGTGATGTTCGATGAAATCGGGGTCGTCCTTCATCCAGTCGCGCAGAGAGTAAAGAAACGAGGTCTTAAGTCCGCTAAAACTATAATCCAACCCTGGAATATGCGGTTTGCTGAACGAGAAGGCTTTAGGATTACCTTGCCGAGCCAGTTTGTCAATAATCGGACCACCCGGATATCCCAATCCCATTACCTTCGAGCATTTGTCAATGGCTTCACCGGCGGCATCATCAATGGTCTGCCCCAAAATTTCCATATCGTTATAGGCTTTCACCAAGATAATCTGTGAGTTTCCACCGGAAACCAGCAAGCAGAGGAAAGGAAATTCCGGCTGCACATTATCTTCACCTTCTGCTTTAATGAAATGAGCTAAAACATGGCCAGTCAAATGATTAACATCAATCATGGGAATGCCTAATGAACGGGCGAACCCTTTGGCGAAAGATACCCCCACCAACAATGACCCCATCAATCCCGGTCCACGTGTAAAAGCCACAGCACTCAATTCCTCTTTAGTTACTCCGGCGCGTTTCAATGCCTCATGCACTACCGGAACTATATTTTGTTGGTGCGCGCGGGAAGCCAGTTCAGGCACTACCCCACCGTATGCTTCATGCACAGCTTGGCTGGCCACCACATTCGAAAGCAGATAACCATCTTTGATGACAGCTGCAGAAGTGTCATCACAAGAAGATTCTATTCCCAAGATTATTGTACTCATAATGTTTATTTACGTTTAAACGCTGCAAAAGTAGTGATAAAAGTACGATTCATAACGTATTATTTCATATTTTTGTTGGCTGATTATAAAAATTAACCGCCTATCAGAAAGCTAAAAAAAACAGTACGCTGGGTACTCGGTATTGTATTGGGATTGTATATCGGTACCATATTGTTGCTGAACATTCCATCCGTTCAGCGACAAATGTCTGTATTTGTTGCCAATGAACTGGCTTCCATACTGAACAGCAAGATTTCCATTGGGCGAATAAACATAGGATTGCTGAACCGCATCATCATCGACGACCTGCTCCTGGACGACCAGTCCGGCAAGGAAATGCTGAAGGTGACCCGTCTTTCCGCCAAATTCGATATTCTCCCCCTATTCAGCGGCAAAATATCCATCAGTAACATACAATTGTTCGGCTTTAACATCAATCTGAGCAAGCAGACTCCCAAGGATAAACCTAATTTTCAGTTTGTACTCGACGCATTCGCATCCAAAGATACGGTTCAAAAGAAAAATAACCTGGATCTCCGTATCAATTCCTTACTGATACGCCGCGGAAAGGTTTCATATGATGTGCTGTCCGAGAAAGAGACTCCGGGAAAGTTCAATCCACAGCATCTCCGCTTGCGTAACATTATTGCAAACATCTCCCTAAAAGCATTGCAAAATGATTCTATCAATGCTGCCATCAAGCGTCTGAGCATCGAAGAAGAACATTCCGGATTTGAATTGAAGAAACTAAGCCTAAAGGTTATCGGCAATGACCAACGGATGAAAATCGAAAATTTCGCCATCGACCTCCCCAACACCTCTTTGGCAATGGATACTATACACATGGATTATGACAGCCTGGGGGCGTTTGACAATCTTGCCCAAGATGTCCGTTTCTCATTCCATTTGCTGCCCTCTCAAATCGCCTTGCAGGATTTATCGGCTTTTGTTCCGGCTTTTGGTTCTTTCAAGGAAAAATTGCAAGTAGAGGTACAGACGGACGGCACTGTCAATCAACTGAATTGCCCGCACCTTTCCGTCTCTGTCGGAAATCATTTTTATCTGAGGGGAGACGTATCACTACAAGACCTTTCCCATCCGGAAAATGCTTATATATTCGGCAATTTGTCCAATTTGTACGCAGACCCGGAAGGAATTGCCTTCTTTGTCCGGAATTTCAGCAAGAACTATAATGGAGTACCTCCCGTCCTGCAACACTTAGGAACGGTTTCCTTCCGTGGAGAAGTATCGGGCTACTTCACAGACCTCGTAACTTACGGACAAGTACGCACTGACATCGGAACCATCCAAACTGACGTAAAACTAAGTTCTAACAAAGATAAAGGTTATTTTGCCTATTCCGGTGCAGTGAAAACCAAAGAGTTTGAGCTGGGCAAGATGCTGGGTAACAAAAAACTGGGTAAAGTAACTTTCAATCTGGATGTCAACAGCAGCCATTACGAAAACCAATACCCATCCGTACTGCTGAAAGGGCTGGTTGCCTCCATTGATTACAGCGACTACAATTACGAAAATATCACCCTGGATGGAGAATACAAGCAGGGAGGCTTCACGGGAAAAGTCGCCTTGGATGACACCAATGGTTCTGTTATTTTGAACGGCACCATCAATACCGCCAGTCGGGTACCGACTTTCAACTTTCAGGCAAGCATCGACAAATTTCGTCCTCATGCCCTACATCTGACACCCAACTATGAAGATACGGAAATATCAGTCAAAGTCAAGGCAGACTTCACCGGCGGTTCCATTGACGAGATGAACGGTGAAATCAACATTGACAGCTTATTGTTCGCAGCTCCGGAAACACAATACTTCCTGGACAACCTGAAGATATCCGCCATAAGAGAAAGCGAAAATCAGAAACGGCTGACCATCCAATCCAACTTTCTCCAAGGTAGCATAGAAGGCGATTATTCTTATCGTACCCTGCCTGCCAGTGTACTGAATATCATGCGTCGTTATATCCCCGCCTTGATTCTGCCAGACAAGAAACCCATAGAGACGGAGAACAATTTCCATTTCGACATGCACATTTACAATACGGAACTGCTCTCCACCGTCTTTCAGATTCCGGTAAAAGTATATACCCATTCCACCATTAAAGGATACTTCAATGACAAGGCACAGCGACTCCGTGTAGAAGGCTATTTTCCCCGTCTCCGCTATGAAAACAAATTCATCGAATCCGGAATGTTCCTTTGCGAGAATCCCGGTGACCAGTTCCATACACGCCTACGCTTCAGCAACCGCAAATCAAGCGGCGCTGTCAATATAGCTTTAGAAGCGCAAGCCCAGAACAACAGCATACAGACCACGCTGAACTGGGGTAACAGCAGCACTGTAACCTACAGCGGGAAACTCGCCGCCGTCGCCCACTTCATCCGTGAACAGAAAGAAGCGAATGAAAGCAAGAGGAAACTTCCCCCCTTAAAAACCGTCATTGATGTCCAGCCCACCAACGTGATACTGAACGATACACTGTGGGATATACATCCTTCCCAGGTAGTACTCGACTCCGGCAAAGTGTATGTCAATGATTTCTACTTCAGCCATAAAGACCGGCACTTGCGTATCAATGGCATCGTTTCACCACATCCCGAAGATACAGTACGTCTGGATTTGAAGGAAATCAACATCGGTTATGTGTTCGACATTGCAGACCTCGGAGTCAATTTCAAAGGAGAAGCCACCGGTCCGGCTTTCGCCAGCGGAGTACTGGAAAAACCCGTCATGAGCACCGATTTGTTTATCCGCAACCTCGGATTGAACGAAGGCTTGCTGGGTGATGCCAACATACACGGAGAATGGCACCACGATGTGAAGGGCATCTATCTGGATGCCCATATCCGGGAGAAAGATATCGCCAAAAGCCATGTGTATGGCTATGTCTATCCCTTGAAGCCCACCAGTTCATTGGATCTCCAAATTGAAGCGGGCGGTACCAACTTGAAGTTTATACATCATTATATGAGCAGCATCACGCCCGAATTCAACGGACGTGCCACCGGCCATGTACATTTCTATGGCAAATTCAAGGCTCTCACCATGGAAGGGCGTGTATTCGGCGATGCTTCCATGAAGGTAGACGTGCTCAACACCACTTTCTCCGTCAAAGACAGCATCTACATCGAGCCCGGCGGGTTGACCTTCCGCAACAACCGCATTTTCGACACGCAAGGGCATCAAGGCAGCATGAGCGGCTATCTGCACTATCAGCATTTCAAGAACCTGGAGTACCGTTTCAATTTCAATGTCAACGACATGCTGGTGATGAATACCAAAGAATCACCGGACTATCCCTTCTACGGCACCGTCTACGGTACGGGGAATGCCACTATTGCCGGTAATGCCCAAGATGGCGTTAACATTGACGTTGCAATGACTACCAATCGTAACACCACCTTTACCTATATAAAGGATAACGTATCTACAGCGGTCAGCAACCAGTTCATCAAGTTTGTGGACAAGACGCCACGCCGTGCCGTACAAGACTCTGTCCGCCTTTCCGACTACGAGATTGCCCAAAAGGAAATCGAGGAAGAGAAAGAGAGCGACACTGACATCCGGCTGAATCTCTTGGTAGACGCCACCCCCGACGCTACCATGAAGATTATCATGGACCCTATCGCCGGCGACTATATCAGTGGACGGGGAACCGGAAATATCCGTACTGAGTTCTTCAATAAAGGAGATGTAAAGATGTTCGGCAGTTACCGAATAAGCCAGGGAGTCTATAAATTCAGTCTGCAAGAGGTTATCCGAAAGGACTTTATTATCAGGGATGGAAGTACCATTACATTCAACGGTTCGCCGCTGGATGCCACTCTGGACATAAAAGCAGGCTATACGGTCAACTCAGCATCCTTAAATGACCTAATGCCCAACGAGGCAACCTCCGGCTACATCAGCCAAACAAATGTAAAAGTGAACTGTATGATGGACCTTACCGGACAATTGACTTCACCCGATGTAAAATTCGACATCGAGCTGCCCAACGAACGCGATGAAGTGCAGGCCATTGTCCGTAACTATATTCCTACTGACGAGCAAATGAACATGCAGATACTCTATCTGTTGGCTATCGGCAAGTTCTATACCCCGGAAAACTTGGGAGCCACCCAGAATTCGAATATGATGTCCAGTGTTGTTTCATCCACCCTTTCCGGACAGTTGAATAACGCTTTATCGAACATTCTCGATGTTAATAACTGGAACTTCGGCACCAATTTCAGTACCGGTGAAAGAGGCTGGACAGACATGGAGTTCGAGACCATGCTTTCGGGGCAATTATTGAATAACCGACTACTTATCAATGGTAATTTTGGTTATCGTGACAATCCGATGGCAAATACCAATTTTGTGGGAGACTTTGAAGCGGAATGGCTCGTCAACCGTTCCGGAGACATCCGCCTGAAAGCGTACAACGAAACGAACGACCGCTACTACACCCGGACAAATCTGACAACACAAGGTATTGGTATTATCTTCAAAAAGGATTTCAACAAATGGAGTGAACTCCTTTTCTGGAACAGATGGAAACTCAACCGGCTGAGAAAGGAACAAGAAATAAAACAAGATACTCTATCCACTGATAAAATAAACACAGAACGGCAGATACCCGAGGCACAATCAAAGCGGAAAAGGGAGCAAAAGTAAGATTGACGTTCTTACTGTCCACACTGAAGGCTTTAGAGCAAGCAAATAGGCTAAAATACAGCATTTTAAATGGCTACACCCTTTGTGCCTAAAGGTGTAGCCATCACTCTACGATGGTATAGGCATTCAAGGCAAAGGGTGTAGCCATAAAAATACATCAGAAAGGTAATGGCCCATCCGACCCCACACCTCCAAACGGGTTGTCCGTCTGTGGCGGAAAATCAGCAGCCGATGGAGGTGGCGGTGTTGCCGTACTTCCGATAGGCGCATTCATACGTGAACCGAATGTAGCTCCTCCACCCTCCGTCGGAGGTGGGATAACCATATCATCCTCCGGATTCTGGAAACGGGTGTACTGTCCGATAAATCTCAGACGCACATCCCCCACGGCACCGTTACGGTGCTTTGCTATGATGATTTCTGCCATACCGCGCAAGTCACTGCCATCGGCAGAAGTATAAATCTTGTAATATTCGGGACGGTGAATGAAGCACACCATATCGGCATCCTGCTCGATGGCACCGGATTCACGAAGGTCGCTCAACTGGGGACGCTTGCCTTCCTCGCCTTCACGGTTCTCCACACCACGGTTCAACTGCGACAGAGCGATGATAGGAATGTTCAGCTCCTTGGCCAAACCTTTCAATGAGCGCGAAATGGTACTAACTTCTTCCTGACGGCTACCGAAAGACATTCCGCTTGCATTCATCAGCTGAAGGTAGTCGATGATGATAATCTTCACTCCGTGCTCACGTACCAGACGCCGTGCTTTCGTACGGAGTTCAAATACCGACAAAGAAGGCGTATCGTCCACATAAAGCGGAGCATCCAGCAAGTCACGCAGTTTGTAATCCAACTGCTGCCATTCATAGTCCGCCAACTGGCCACTCTTGATTTTCTCACTCGGAATCTCGCACACGTTGGATATCAGACGGTTCACCAGCTGCACGTTACTCATTTCAAGCGAGAACAGTGCTACGGGATTGCGGAAATTCACGGCAATGTTTTTTGCCATGGAAAGTACGAACGCCGTTTTACCCATGGCAGGACGGGCTGCAATAATGATGAGGTCGGACTTCTGCCATCCGGAAGTCATCTTGTCCAGCTTGGTATACCCACTTTCCAAGCCACTCAAACCATCGGTACGGGCAGCAGCTTTCTGAATCAAATCATAGGCTTCGGCAATGACAGGATTAATTTGTGTATAATCCTTCTTCATGTTCTGCTGGGAAATCTCGAACAGTTTTCCTTCGGCCTCCTGCATCAGGTCGTCCACATCCAGCGTCTCGTCGAAAGCCTTGCTCTGGATATTGCTGGTAAAAGTAATCAGTTCACGTGCCAAAGCTTTCTGTGCAATGATACGTGCATGGTATTCGATGTGTGCAGAAGATGCCACCTTACTGCTGAGTTGGGTAATATAGAACGGGCCGCCCACTTCCTCCAATTCTCCCCGCTTGGAAAGCTGCTCCTTCACGGTGAGGATATCGACCGGCTTCTGATTCACGGCCAAATCGGTAATAGCGGAATATATCAACTGATGTCTATGTTCATAGAATGACTCCGGACGAAGAATTTCACTTACCAGCGAATAAGCGTCCTTCTCAATCATCAAGGCTCCCAAGACAGCTTCTTCCAGCTCCGGCGCTTGCGGCTGGATACGTCCGTAGTCTGTTACGGGCTGTGGTGCCTTTCCTTTCGGAGTACGGGATGTTCTTCTTTGTTCTGCCACTTTAAGAATTAAAAATTGAAAATTAAAAATTAAATGAATTACCCTTTTAGAAAGGGAAAGCAAAGATAGTGCAAACCGAATACATAACTTTCATGCTTGCATGAAAAAGTTATGTTGAGGTGCAGCCTATCTTCGCTCGTATGGCAAAGATAAGCGAATTTATTTATAAGCAGTAAATAAATCATTGTTAAGTTTTCAATCTACTATGAACAGAAATCACTAACTTTGTCTTCGGAAGCTGCACTCCAATAGCTTCTCCTTTTAATTTTAAATTATTAATTCTTAATTTTCAACGCCATGCTGACTTTTCCAAATGCCAAAATAAACCTGGGACTGAATATCACAGAAAAGCGTCCGGACGGATACCATAATCTGGAAACCATTTTCTATCCGGTTCCCATAGAAGATGCTTTGGAAATAAATATCTTGAACGAAGGAAACGGAAAGTTCCGTCTGCATCAAGCAGGTCTGGAAATTGAGGGAGAAGCAGAGAGTAACCTGGTAGTGAAAGCCTACAAGTTACTGGATGACCGGTTCAACCTTCCTCCGGTAGATATTCATCTCTTCAAGCATATTCCCTCGGGAGCCGGACTGGGTGGCGGTTCGGCCGATGCAGCCTTCATGCTGAAGCTTCTGAATAATAAGTTTGAACTCGGACTGCCGGATGACACTCTGGAAGAGTATGCCGCCAAGCTGGGTGCCGATTGTGCCTTCTTCATCAAAAACCGTCCGACTTACGCAGAAGGTATCGGAAACATATTTTCTCCCCTTCCCCTCTCACTGAAAGGATATCGGATATGGTTGGTGAAGCCGGACATTTTCGTCTCTACACGGGATGCCTTTGCAAAAATAAAACCGCATCATCCGGAAATGTCCCTGAAAGAAATTGCCCAACTTCCCGTAGAAGAATGGAACGGACGAATGGTCAATGACTTTGAAGAAAGCGTATTCCCCCAATTCCCGGCTATTGGAAAAATCAAGGAAGAGATGTACCGGCAAGGAGCTGTATATGCCTCCATGAGTGGTTCGGGGTCATCTGTTTACGGATTATTCAAGGAAGATGCCGTATTACCGGAAGTGGATTTCGGAGAAAAAGCTTTTGTATACAAAGGCCGGTTCACTGATATTAAAAAATGCATCAACCAATATACTGATTTCCGGAAACAAAAATACAACAAGGTTGTTCTTACAGAAAACTCAAAACAACCTTGATTATGAAAAAGTTCAAATTCTGTATTCTGGCAGGACTACTTGCCTTGCTGTCGGTGTCCGCTTTTGCGGAAGGACGTCTTCCTGCAAATATACAAACAGCTTTTCAAACGCTCTATCCTCAAGCAACGGATGTAGAATGGGAGCAAATGGCCGGTTGCTACGTGGCAGAATTTATTGCAGATGGTCAGGAAATTGATGTCTGGTTCAATAAACAAGCGGAGTGGGTTATGACTGAAACGGATGTAGAGTCACTGGAAAAAGTGCCGGCTCCCGTGGCAGAAGCATTCATGAGCAGTACAATGACCGGCATGAGATTAAGGGATATAAGAATCATCACCTTTCCCAAACATCCCACAGTGATAATAATTGAGGTGGAACAATACAATTCCGATGAAGAATTCCAACTGTTCTATGCTCCGGATGGAAAACTATTACAAAGCCTCGATGTAACAGAACTTGGAGGAGAGATTTATCCCGGACTCTTTTTCAATGATTAATACTGACGATTGGTGATTTGTTGATGGTATCCATTCATCAACAAATCACCAATCATTCATCACTAATCATTAATATACCTCTACCCTATCAGCAATACGCTTCGCTTTGTCGCGCAGCGTGTCAAGATCACTGTCAAGAGGTGCATAACACAGCACTACACCCATACGGCGGTTTACGCGGGTAGTAGGCTTACCAAAAATACGCAGATAAGTATCCTCTTCTTTCGTAACCTCTTCCATGCCACGATAATTGGGACGTTCCTGACTGGCTATCGGAGAAAGGATGACAGCACTGGCTCCTATACGCTCCTGCTTGATGCCAGGGATAGGCAGACCAAGCACCGCACGACAGTGCAATTCAAACTCATTCAGATTCTGGGTTCCGGCCAGGGTTACCATACCCGTATCGTGCGGACGTGGAGAGAGTTCGGAGAAATAGACACCGTTCTCATGGCTGAGAAAGAATTCCACTCCCCACAATCCGGCACCGGTCAAGGCACGGGTCACTTTCTCTGCCATATCCTGCGCCTCCCTTAGATGGGCAGGGTCAATATGGGCAGGCTGGAAGCTTTCACGATAGTCCCCACCCTTCTGTACATGGCCGATAGGCGGGCAGAACAAGGTCGGACCATTCTTCTGTGTTACGGTGAGCAGTGTTATCTCACTGTCGAACTTGATGAACTCTTCAATGATAAGTTCTTTGATGTCTCCACGGCTACCATTACAGCCATACTCCCAGGCATGCTCCAGTTCGTCGGCACTCTTTACGAGAGACTGGCCTTTACCGGAAGAGGACATCAGCGGTTTCACCACACACGGGAAACCTATCTTTTCAGCAGCAGCTTTCAGTTCATCCAAAGATTTGGCATAAAAATATTTAGCAGTCTTCAATCCCAGCTCTTTAGCTGCAAGGTCACGTATGGCTTTACGGTTCATGGTAAAGTTCACGGCGCGTGCACTGGGCACTACCTGAATGCCTTCTTTCTCGAAATCATACAGACGTTCTGTACGGATAGCCTCAATTTCCGGAACAATAATATCCGGCTGGTGTTTGCGTACTACACGTTCCAAAGCATCTCCATCGAGCATGCTGAATACCTCACATTCATCTGCCACTTGCATGGCAGGCGCTCCGGCATACGAGTCGCAAGCAATGATATACTGGCCCTTACGTTGGGCAGAAATAACAAACTCCTTGCCCAACTCACCGGAACCTAACAATAAAATCTTTTTCATCAATTCTTTTATTTACAATTTTATATATTTACGATTTGACGACGTACGATGTACGATTAGAGTTACTTTAGACAATAAACCGCCACAAGCCAAAGCAATCCCAATCGTACATCGTAAATCGTCTAATAGTAAATCCTCTTATTGGTGTTGTTCTCTCAACAAGTCATTCACCGTCTTTACCGGATTGAATGTAGTCAGAGGCACTTCTACAAATACTGTGTTCCAATCACTCATGGCCCCGTTCCACAAACCGGGAAGTTCAAGCGCTTTCAGGTCCTTGCCGTTCTTGGACTTATAAGAGATGAAGCCTGTCGCTTTATCCACATACTTCACAAGATTGAACTTATGTCCTTTATAGTCACGTACAGCGCAAACCAAATCCACCGGATTGAAATGGGTACCTTTTTCAAACATTTCCTTCTTTTCCGGGTCGTCCATATCAATCTGCGAACTTTCCAGAATCTGCAGAGAGATAGTACCGTCACTGTTGTATGCCAAGAACGGACCTCCGCCCGGTTCGCCTACGTTCTTCACCATACCGCAAACACGCATCGGACGGTTCAGCTTCTCTTTCAGATATATAACCAACTCGGCATCTTCCAGATTCTTTGTCTCCGGATTCTTGCAATAGAGTTGTTTCTGCAGGAATTGCAGAACTTCAAGAATTTGCTCGTGTGTATACTTCCCGCTGTCAAGCAACTGCAGATAAGCAAACGCTCTCTGCTGTAACGCTACCAGCACACCGGCAATCAGTTTCTTATATAATACGGTGTCACCTTTCAGCTTGTCGGGTACCACATTGTCTATATTCTTTATGAAGATAATATCCGCATCAAGGTCGTTCAAGTTTTCAATCAAGGCGCCATGACCGCCGGGACGGAACAACAATTTGCCATTGTCGCGGAAGGGTTTGTTTTCCATATCGGCGGCAATGGTATCGGTGCTCGGCTTCTGTTCCGAAAAAGAGATGTTATAATCCACCCCATACTTCTTTGCATAAGCGGCAGCCTTTTCGTCTACCAAAGCCGTGAACAAGGCACGATGTTCGGGCGAAACCGTGAAATGCACATTCACCTTACCGTTCTTATTGGCAGCATACAATGCTCCTTCTACCAAGTGCTCTTCCAGCGGCGTGCGGCTACCGTCTTCATACTTATGGAACTTAAGCAATCCTTTGGGCAGAGCACCATAGTTAAGTCCGGCCCCTTCGAGTAAGGCAGCAACAACCGCCTTGTAGTTTCCGGCGGCAACCAAAGCCGGTATATCCTTTCCGGCAGTCCTCTGGCAAGCGGTATTCAAGTCATCATAGAAGGCAAACTTCTCTATTTTCTCAAAGAAAGTCTTTTCAAAGTTTGTCTGGGGAGTGTCATAGTCTGCCCCGAGAAATTCAAACAAGTTCTTGAACATACGGCTGGCAGCACCCGAAGCAGGCACAAACTTCACCACCACTTTATCGGTTTGTGTATATGCCTCCCAGGCATCCAGGTATTTCTTCTGTTCATCCGTATCCGGAGCCAGTATACCCTTTTCTACAGAAGCGGCGGCAGACAGCTTCAAGTATGGAAAACCTTTTTCGAAACAAGCCAACTGTTCGGCTATTTGTTCTTCGGAGATGCCTTTATTTTCGAGCAACTCTTTGTCTTGCGGTGTTATCATAATATCTTGTTTTATTAATTCATGCCCAAAAATACAAAAAAAGCAGAACTGCCGTCAAGAAAATGAAGAAAAAACTTACCTTTGAAGCATAAAATACGGACGATTATGGAAACTGATGAATTTTTCACTATCAAAGAGAAAGATTTACTCTTCTCGCTCTACCGCAAACTGTTGCAACTTTCCGGAGAAACCCTCCAGAAGGGGGACTGCAAAAAGCTGAAAACACATCTTGTCAATACTATACAGAACAACCGTATCCAGCGTGATATATTCGGTTTGAATCCCGTCATCAAAGATATGCAGACGGCTGTCATTGTAGCGGAAGAAATCGGAATGAAGCGTGCTTCTATCCTGGGGCTCATGCTGCACGACTCCGTGCGCTGCGGCACTTGCACCGCTCTGGAAGTGGAGCAAATCTATGGCGAGGATGTGGCAGGCATCATCCGGGGATTGATACGTGTAAACGAACTTTATTCCAAAAGCCCTACCATCGAGTCCGAGAATTTCCGCAACTTGTTGCTGACTTTCGCCGAAGACATGCGTGTCATTCTCATCATGATTGCCGACCGCGTAAACATCATGCGGCAGATAAAGGATTGCAAGAACGATGAAGCCCGTCGGCAGGTAGCCAACGAAGCGGCTTATCTCTATGCGCCCCTTGCCCATAAGCTGGGTCTGTACAAATTGAAGTCGGAACTGGAAGACCTCTCATTGAAATATACAGAAAAGGAAGTTTACTACCATATCAAGGAAAAACTGAATGAGACCAAGGCATCGCGTGACAAGTACATTGCCGCCTTCATTGCACCGGTACAGAAGAAGCTCGAAGAAGCCGGACTGAAGTTCCATATTAAAGGACGCACCAAGTCCATCCACTCCATCTACCAGAAAATGAAGAAGCAGAAATGCCCCTTCGAAGGCGTGTATGACCTGTTCGCCATCCGCGTCATCCTGGACTCTTGCCTGGAAAAGGAGAAACTGGAATGTTGGCAGGCCTACTCCATCGTAACAGATATGTACCAGCCTAACCCGAAAAGGCTACGCGACTGGCTGTCCGTACCTAAAAGCAACGGATATGAATCACTGCACATCACCGTGATGGGCCCCGAAGGCAAATGGGTGGAAGTACAAATACGTACCGAACGCATGGATGATATTGCCGAACGAGGCCTGGCCGCCCATTGGCGATACAAAGGAGTGAAAGGTGAATCTGGTCTTGACGAATGGCTGACTTCCGTACGCGAAGCCTTAGAGAGCTCGGACAGCAACGGACTGGAAACGATGGACCAGTTCAAACTGGATTTGTACGAAGACGAGGTATTTGTATTTACCCCCAAAGGTGATTTGTTCAAACTTGCCAAAGGCTCCACCGTGCTCGATTTTGCGTTCCACATCCATAGCAAACTGGGCTGCAAATGTATCGGTGCAAAAGTGAACGGCAAGAATGTACAGCTGAAGCAAATGCTGCATAGCGGTGACCAGGTGGAGATAATGACATCGAATACGCAGACGCCCAAGCAGGACTGGCTGAACATCGTAACCACCTCCAAGGCACGCACCAAAATACGCCAAGCATTGAAGGAAATGGCTGCACGCCAGCACGCCTTCGCTAAGGAAACCCTGGAACGCAAGTTCAAGAACCGGAAGATAGAGTATGATGAAGGAACCATGATGCGCCTCATCAAGCGCCTCGGTTTCAAGATAGTGACCGACTTCTACCAAGCCATAGCCGATGAAGAACTGGATGTCAACGAGATTATAGACAAATACCAGGAACAGCAAAGACGGGAAAATGATACGCGCGACGATATTGTCTACCGCAGTGCTGAAGGCTATAACCTTCAACAAGGCATACCGGAAGAGATAGGTACCAAAGAAGATGTACTGGTCATTGATCAAAATCTGAAAGGATTGGATTTCAAGTTGGCACGCTGCTGCAATCCCATCTATGGAGATGATGTATTCGGCTTTGTCAGTGTGACGGGAGGTATCAAGATACACCGTTGCGATTGTCCCAATGCCAGTGATTTGCACTCACGTTTCGGCTACCGTATCGTGAAGGCACGCTGGGCCGGAAAGTCACAAGGTACACAGTACCCCATCACCCTGCGCGTAGTGGGACACGATGACATCGGCATCGTGACCAACATCACTTCCATCATTTCCAAAGAAACGGGTATTACTTTGAGAAGCATCGGCATTGACTCGCATGACGGGCTGTTCTCCGGAACACTGACCATCATGGTGAGCGATACGGGACATCTGGAAGCACTTGTCAAGAAACTGAGAACAGTAAAGGGAGTGAAACAGGTTTCAAGGAATTAAATGACAACTATAATCCATGAAGTACGACTTTAAAAAGCAGTTGCGCAGTTTCGGATATGCCTGGAAAGGTATCCGGTGTTGCATAGGAAAAGAACAGAACCTGAGCTTCCATCTGATAGCTACGGCTGTGGTAGTCATTGCAGGATTCGTTTTAGGCATTACCCACATGGAGTGGATGATAATCATTCTCTGCATCGGAGTGGTGATAGCAGCCGAACTGTTCAATACCGCCATTGAGAAGCTGGTCGACCTGGTGTCTCCCCAACAGCATCCCGTGGCAGGGCAAGTAAAAGACATAGCCGCCGGAGCAGTACTGGTATGTGCTGCAACGGCGGCCATTATAGGATTGATTGTATTTATCCCTTACCTCACCTGCTTCTTCTTATAATAAGGATAGGTCAGAAGTACAAAGAAAAATACGGCAAGCATAGCAGCAACAGACGCCACATGGTATATCTGCGCTTTGTCCATCAGGTGGCAAGCCACAGCCATGCCCACCAGCAGCCCTGCCTCCATAGACAAATGACAAGTGGTGTTTGCCGTTCCACGCTGGCAATGGTGCGACAGCTTGACGAACATCTTCATGAACGGGACTGTAATGAACACCAATACAGCCAATGCCGCCAATGACCAGTAATCGCCCACAAACATCAGTGGCAGCAACGCTCCCGGTACAAAAGCAATCAACAGCATATTGATGGCAGGTACCCATGCACGCGGCAATAAGAAGCGGTCCATATTGCACAACGACACGCCTATCGGAGCACGGAAAGCCACATATACCCTCGATGCGAAAAATATGCTGGCCAGTCCGGCCGCTACAGACAGATAGGTCACCATACGGAAACCATACATCCTATACATTCCAATACCCAACACAACACCCACCAGCATGCCCAAGCGTGCAGCCCATGCATATACCATGTTTCCTGCGCTGCGGCGCGCGGAAGTCGTTATGTCGATGGCCACCGTAATGCCCGCTGTGGTTGCCAGCCCGAAACATGCTCCCTGCACAGCGGCAAGCAGCAGAAATTTCGTATAACCATCCACAAAGGCATATCCCAGAACAGCCGCCAGCATAATGAGTGCGGAGTAAAGGAGCACGTGTTTCCTTTTATATTCATCGACCAGATAGGCATGGAAAGGACCGACAGCAAACATGGCCACCACAAAGACCAGAAACATGCTGCCCGCCTGCCCGACGGAAACACCCAACTGCTCTCCCATCACAAAAGGAAGCAAAGGGAAAAGCATATAGACGGATATGAACAGCAACAGATTTGCCGTACACATCCGCCAAAAATTGAGTGTCATGAGTTTGTTAGTACTGTTCTTTCTCATTCGGGAAATCTAAATTCTTCACATCGGATACATAACGGCTGATGGCATCCGTCATCACTGTATGCAGGTCGGCATAGCGACGCAGGAAACGGGGACGAAAACCGTTATTCATACCCAGCATATCCTGAACCACCAACACCTGGCCGTCCACATCGCCACCGGCACCGATGCCTATAACGGGTATAGTCAGCTCGCTTGCCACGCGGGCAGCCAATGCGGCAGGAATCTTCTCCAATACCAGTCCGAAGCATCCGGCTTCTTCCAGCAAATGCGCATCGCGTACCAGTTTCTCGGCTTCGGCATCATCCTTGGCACGGACCGTATATGTTCCATACTTGTTGATGGATTGGGGCATCAGTCCGAGATGTCCCATGATGGGAATACCGGCGCTGAGGATACGCTTCACCGTACCGATGATTTCCTCGCCTCCCTCCAGTTTGAGGGCGTCGGCATGGCTTTCTTTCATAATACGGATAGCGGAAGCCAATCCCTCCAGTTCGTTGCCCTGATAAGAGCCGAAAGGCATGTCGACAATGACCATGGCACGCTTCACACCGCGAACCACGGATTTGCCATGATAAATCATCTGGTCGAGCGTGATGGGAAGCGTGGTGACATTGCCTGCCATTACATTGGAAGCGGAATCTCCCACCAGAATCACGTCTACCCCGGCACCGTCCACAATCTGCGCCATAGTATAGTCATATGATGTCAACATTGATATTTTTTCGCCTCTCTGTTTCATTTCGATAAGGCGATGTGTAGTCACTTTACGAGTGTCGTCTGAAATATAACCCATGATAGTATTTACAATTTACAATTACTCAATTTAATTTTCGGCGCAAAGGTAATCCTTTTTCTGATTACTTGTGCAATTGAGTTAATTTATCGTAAGTGAATCCCTGAAAGTCATCCAATACATAATGACACAACGGAGCTATGTCTTCACGGGAATTGGTGGTTGCCAACCCTATAACGGTAGCTCCTGAAGCCATGCCGGCTTTCAGCCCGTTGAAAGAATCCTCGAATACATATGTGGTGTCGGGAGTTGTGCCGAAAACCTCCATACCCAACAGAAAACAATCCGGTGCAGGCTTGGAAGCCGTAAACATCTCGGCCGTAAGGATACGGTCGAAAAGAGTCTTTATTTCGGGATGAACCCGATAGACAGCTGCCATCTTCGCTTCGTTGGAGCTGGTCACTACGGCAGTCTTCACCCCATTCCGGTGTAGGTCGGCAATGAAGTCAAGCACTCCGGGAATAAAGTCGAATGACATTTCCTGTTCAAAGCGGTTCAGCCGTTCGGTAATTTCGGCTTGTTCCTTCGCCATACCCGGAAAAAAGGTATCATAAATATAGACCAGCGTCTGGCCCTTCACCCTGCCTTCAATATCATCCATACCCAAATACTGCTTTCCCATTTCATGCCAGAAGTGACTGTACTGTGTTTCCGTGTCTACCACCACGCCGTCAAAATCAAAAAGTACGGCGGTTGCTTTTGTTGTGTCCATAAACTTTCTTTTACCTAAATCTGTTAATACCAAAACATTATAGTGTACAAAGGTGGGAATAATCTGCGAATCAAACAAATATTTTATACCTTTGTGCTCCTTAATTGACTCATATCAAATGAACAACGCGCATATATTAGGAACCGAACGTATTGGCAAACTGCTTGTGCAGTACTCCATTCCGGCCATTATAGGCATGACGATTACTTCGTTGTACAACATCATCGACAGCATTTTCATCGGTCATGGCGTAGGTCCTATGGGCATTGCCGGACTTGCCATAACTTTCCCTCTGATGAATCTGGTCGTGGCTTTCTGTACGATGGTATCGGCAGGTGGCTCCACCATTTCGTCCATCCGGTTGGGACAGAAAGACCTGGACGGAGCAACGGAAGTATTGGGAAACACACTGATGTTCTGCCTGGTCAACGCATTCATATTCGGCAGTGTTTCATTCATCTTTCTGGATGACATCCTGCGCTTCTTCGGTGCCAGCAATGATACGTTGCCATATGCCCGCGACTTTATGCAGGTGATATTACTGGGTACCCCCGTCACTTATACCATGATTGGCCTAAACAATATCATGCGTGCCACGGGATATCCCAAGAAAGCGATGCTCACGTCTATGGTAACGGTAGTCTGCAACATAATCCTCGCTCCCATTTTCATCTTCCAATTTGACTGGGGAATACGGGGAGCTGCAACGGCAACGGTCATCTCGCAGTTCATCGGCATGGTGTGGGTAGTGAGCCATTTCCTGCAAAAGACAAGTGTGGTACGTCTGCAACGGGGGTTCTGGAAGATGAAGAAACGTATCATCAGTAGTATATTATCCATCGGTATGTCACCGTTCCTGATGAACGTCACGGCATGTGTCATTGTGATTATCGTAAACAACAGCCTCCAACAGTACGGAGGCGATATGGCCATCGGGGCATATGGCATTATCAACCGACTGCTGGTACTCTATGTAATGATTGTATTGGGGCTGACGATGGGAATGCAACCGATTGTAGGCTATAACTTCGGTGCGCAAAAGCACGACCGTGTGAAGGCTACCCTGCGCCTGACCATCATTGCCGGAGTATGTATCACCAGTACCGGCTTCCTTATCTGCGAATTGTTCCCCCATGCCATATCTGCCATCTTTACCAGTGATGAAGAGTTGATAGATATTGCTTCCAGAGGCGTACGCATTGCCGTAGCCATATTCCCGCTGGTAGGCGCACAGATTGTCATTGGCAATTTCTTCCAAAGCATCGGGAAAGCGAAAATCAGCATCTTCTTATCGCTGACACGCCAATTACTGTATCTGTTGCCGGGACTACTGATATTCCCGCATTACTTTGGGCTGGACGGCATCTGGATATGTATGCCGGTATCGGACTTCTTTGCTTTTGTAACGGCAGCGGTGGCATTGTGGATATATGTAAAAAGATTACCCACAGGAATTACCGAAAAAGCGAGGTGAAAGTGATTTATTCTACTGCAAATATTGCATTTTATGTTATAACAAACAAATTGTTCGAAAATATATCATTCATTCAGCCCAAACACATCATCTATTCGCCCCAAACAGATGGTCTGTCTACCCCAAACGCATGATGTATGTTGCGGCAACTTTATTCGCTCTTGATGCTCTTTACCGGATTTTCATTGGCAATGCACCATGCCTTCAATACCACGGTAGCAACGATAAACAACAGCAACAGACAACCTACAAGAATATATCCGCCTATAGGGAATGGCACAACATCAGAGAACTGGCTCGCCCAAAGCTTTCCGGCCCGGCATGCTCCCCCAATACCTATGGCGACAGACGGAATGGCCAGCCAAAGCACATCTCTTGACAATAACAGCAAAATACTTTCCGTCTCCGCTCCATTCACTTTACGAATGGCAATCTCTTTTGAACGCAGGCGGATTTCATCATTCACATAGCCTATCAGTCCCATCAGAATGATAAAGAGTATGGTCAATGAAACCAGCAGGGTGACATCACGAAATACCCGTACAGACTCGGCATAACTGCGCATTTCCTGCTCCACCGAACGGAATACGAGGCTTTTCTGAGGATAAATCCGATGCATCTCTTCATTGAGGCGGGCGAGATTTTCATCCAATGGCTCTTTGAGGCGAACATGCAGGGTGGCAGCTGTCTTCCCCGTCCATTCCACCATCACCGGCAAATTATCGTTGGGCATATCGGCAAAACTGAAACTGTCTAACAGCCCGACAACAGTGCCATAATCATTCACCCGCTTGCCTATGGGGCTGTCTGTCCAATTCATCTTCTCACAAAAGACACTGTTGACAAGCAACTGACCTTCTCCCGTCAAGTTATGCCCCTCTTTCAGTCTCAGACCAATGAAAGGAAGAAAATCACTGTCGAACCAAGTATTACGAGGATAGAAAAGCTCGTTACCCTGATTGTCAAGAATTGGCTGGTTAGAACCGAACCACAATATAGGGCGTTCTGCCGAAGCAACCCCTTCCACATAAGGCAAACTGCCGACAAGACTACGCAGGCTATTGCCATCCACTTCCCGCTGGGTGGTATATACCACACGTTCAAGACGCCAACCACGGTCACGCGTCGTTACATAACTGTACTGTGAAACGACCATCAGCATCATCCCCAGAATGAATGCCGCTCCGATGAACTGAACAAAAAGCAGTACCCGTTTCCAGCCACGACGCCCGGAAGTGTAGCGGCGGAACACTTGTGTCACCGGAATACGAGCGAAAAGCATGGCAGGCAGGCAACCACCTAAAATAAACAGTAACAGTATCACCGACAATGGTGCCCAAAGATTCTGCCAGTCAAAAAGAGCACTGAGAGGTACAGCTGCCAATTCTTCCATTTTTTCGTGGAAAATATACACCAGCAGTCCAATGAGCAGCAAGGCAAGCCCTACTACTATAGCAGTCTCTACCATGAACATGGAAAAGATGCTACTTCCCGAAGCACCGCTGCATTTGTGTACACCGATGGCCTTGGCACGCTGTGTCAGCGAAGCCACGGAAACGAGTACATAATTCAATGCGGTCGTAAAAAGCAGCACGATACCCAGGAAGAACATAATCCAAATCATCTTCCGTACTTGAGGAGTCTCGACATGCAGATTATGGATAGGGACAATACGTACGCTCAATTCTAAACCACTTTCCGGTGGAATATGACGGGCAATAGCTATGGACATACGCTCATTCAGCCAATCAGCATCCTGCGGGCTGCGCAGCCTGAGATAACCGTCGTAGTTTCCGCCGCTTTGCCAACCTAGGTTCCACTTCAGATGCCGCCCTATAGTAGGAAAGGAAATGATTGCCTCTGGACGCCTCTCCAAAGAAGTGTTCAACGGAATATCGGCAAAGATACCCTTCACGAGCAGTGTAGTCTGATATCCCCAAAAATCATAACGCAGTGTTTTCCCTATCGGATTTTCGTCACCGAAGGCCTCCTTTGCTGACTTGGCAGAAAGGAATACGACATCCGGACCCGCCAAATCCTGTGGATTGCCTTCTATCATCTCCAAACCGAGTACAGAAAAATAAAGTGTATCTGCCATCACCGTGGACATATCTAATTGGCGCTCACCCAACTGGAAACTATTATCAAAAAGAGAACAGCTCACTGTGCTACTTTCCACTTGTTCCGGAAACTCTTCGGCAATGGCAGCCGGAATCGGAATGATGGTAAAGCGACTTTCGTTACCTTCCAACACTCCATTTTTCAACCAACCCGTCTTCACAATATAAAGGTTATCCGAATCATGATAAAAGTTATCAAAACTCAACTCGAATGCAATCCGTGCAAATAGAAATACAGACATCAGCAGTCCCAATGCCAAAGATACAATCTTAATGGCATTGGAACCTTGCTTGTGCAACAAGCTTTGTAATGTATAATAAATGTGCCGCCTCATAATTTCCTGAAGTTATTCTTTATTCACTCTTGATACTGTCTACCGGATTCTCATTGGCAATCCGCCATGCCTTGAATACTACACAACCGATGATGAGCAATAGTACAATGCATGCAATAAGCAAGAATCCGCAGATACCAAAATCCACTCCCTCCACAAACTGCTCTATCCAGACACCGCCTATATACCAGGCTCCCATCCCTCCAAGAAAAACGGCCGGCAAGGATATCCAGAATATATCCTTCGAGAAAAGCCGGAGAATGGATGACGCTTCCGCACCATTCACTTTACGGATGGCAATTTCCTTGCTGCGGCGTTGTATCTCGTCATTGATGTAGCCAATCAACCCCATTAACGTAACAAAAAGGATGGTTATGGCAGCCAGTAAAGCTGCATTACGGAAATCCGTGACGGTACTGTTCTGGTCGTCAATGACCTTTTGGAACGAGGAAAATACAATGTCACGGGTGGGAAACAGCTTTTCCATGTCTTCGTTCAAACGCTTGAGGTTATCGTCAAAAGGCTCTTTCAGACGTAATTGGATGTTTCCGGAAAATCGGTCAAGATAAGTTGCATACATAGGTTGCACCGCCACATAAGCGGCATTGGATGTAGCAAAGTCTTTCAGTACACCTACAATATTGCCCGCTATGCGATCGCCGTTGCGCACTTGCCTGCCTATCGGTTTATCTTCCCAATGCATCATTTTCAAAAATGTTTCATTGACCAATATCTGCCCAGGGGCATCCATATTCTTGCCTTCCGCAAATTCCAACTTCATAAACGGGGCATAGTCCTTGCCAAATTCCACCCAACGCATGCTCATCCACTGCCCGTTATCAGTCGTAACCCCTTCTCCGCTCAATCCGTCTGTAAGAAGATTACCGCTACAAGCTCCATCTTCCACATAAGGCAAAGAAAGCATCACACTACGATTTGCATCGCTTTCCGCATCCGAGTCAAAGGATACGCCCGAAGCATAAGCCACCCGGTGGTAATCGAATCCACGTTCTTTATTGGTGATGTAATGGCTCTGCATAAGCACCAGCCCCAACAAGCCGAAAATAAAAGAGGTACCGGCAAACTGCACAAACAAGAGCGGACGTTTCCAGCCTTTCTTGCCTTCGGTGTACCGGCGGAAAACCTGCGTCACCGGAATGCGGGCAAAAAGCTGCCCGGGCAACATGCCGCCTATCATAAACAAAATGACTATCACTGAAAGCGGTGCCCAAATGTTTTCCCAAGAGAAAAGACCGGCAAGACTAACGTCGAGCATGTCCTCCAACGGCTCACGGAAATTAAATAGAAGCAGCGCTACGAGCAGCAAGGAAGAAAGCATGATGACTCCGGTCTCCCATAAGAACATACCGAAAATAGTTCCCGTATTTGCCCCACTACATTTATGTACGCCTATAGCTTTGGCACGACGGTTCATGGCTGAGATGGAAATAAGCACATAATTCATCGCCACAATAAAAAGTATGGCGGTTCCCAGCGTCAACAGAATCCATACCATACGCATGGTACTGATACCAAATTCCATACGGTAGTCCTTTATCGGAACCAGACTGATAAACACATCATCGCTCTTGCGCACCTGCTCGGCAAGTTTCTCTATTCGGGTGTTCACATCGTCCAATTGCACCCCCGGGCGCAGACGGACAAAGGACATATAGCTGTCTCCACCTCCCCACCCCCAGTATCCCCAATGATGCTTGAAGGAGGTAGCCAGAGACATCACGACACCACTTCCATAGAAACTGGAGTTTTCGGGAAAATCTTCAAAAATGCCCTTCACGGTCATTGGCATCTGTTTGTTATAGACCACCGTCTGCCCGATGGGATTCTTATCGGCAAACATGCTGCCGGCCAGCTCCCTGCTGATGAAGACCACCTCCGGATTATTCAGCTCGCGAGGGTCTCCACTGACAACATCAATGCCCATAGTGGCAAAGAAACAAGAATCGGCCGTCATGGCATTGGTCTGGAAACGGCGTTCATTGGCAAACCAAGCCGAATTGCTCCACCATTGCTGGGTGACGGTAACACTCTCCACCTCGTCAGGCAGGTTTTCGGCAATGGTACCAGCCACCGGTCCAAGAGTTATATGCGAAGGATGATACTCGTTGTTGTAATACCATACTGTTTTGACAAGACACAAACGTTCATGGTCCTTGTAGCAGGTATCATAATTGAGCTCGAATGCCTGACGGGAAAAAATGAGGATACTGACTGCCAACCCCAGTCCCAAGGAAATAATCTTGATGAGGTTGGAGCCTTTTCCTCGTATCAGTGTCTGAAGAGTGTAATATAGTTGTCTCATGGAAGTTGTTTTAAAAGTCTGTTACAAATCCTGCGCTGCCACACTTGCCACCACACTACCGTCGAAAAGATGTATCGTGCGGTGTGCAAACGAGGCGTCGTGCTGGCTGTGGGTCACCATAATAATCGTAGTACCCTCTTTATTCAGTTCTGTCAACAGATTCATCACCTCAGCTCCGTTCTTGGAGTCCAAGTTACCGGTAGGCTCATCGGCGAGTATCAGCTTGGGATTGGTTACGACCGCACGGGCTATCGCCACACGCTGCTGCTGACCGCCGGAAAGCTGTTGCGGGAAGTGTTTGGCACGGTGGCTGATGTTCATCCGCTTCAGAATATCCTCTACCATGCGTTTGCGCTCACTTGCCTTCACGCCGAGGTACGTAAGGGGAAGTTCCACATTCTCGTAGACGTTCAGTTCGTCTATCAGGTTGAAGCTCTGGAACACGAATCCCAGCTTGCCCTTGCGCACACGGGTACGTTCCTTTTCCTTCAAGTCCGCTACTTCCTGACCGAGCAGCTTGTAACTGCCCTCCGTAGGATTGTCCAGCAGCCCGAGGATGTTCAGCAAGGTGGACTTGCCGCAACCTGACGGTCCCATAATGGCTACAAACTCCCCCTCCTTTACATCGAGGCTGACGTGGTTCAATGCTACTGTCTCTACTTCCGAAGTACGGAATACTTTGCTGATGTTGTTAATTTCAATCATGATATTCTATGTATTAATATTATTATCATTCGCTCTTAATGCTGTTTACCGGGTTCTCGTTCGCTATCCGCCAGGACTTCCAAAGTACGCAGGCTACGATAATCACCAAATTGGCCATCACTACCAGTACGTATACTGCCCAACTGACGGGAATACGCTCCGCGAACTGTTCCATCCACATTCCGTTGACATACCATGCCAATACCGTACCGATGACAACTGCCGGAGCTGCCACAACGAGTATATCCCTTGACAACATTTCCAAGATGCCAGAAGCCTCTGCGCCGTTCACTTTGCGGATGGCAATCTCCTTGCTGCGGCGGCGCACCTCATCGGTGGTATACCCAATCAGCCCCATCAGCATGATGAAGAACATGGTCACTGCCGCCATCAAAGTGGCATTGCGGAATACACGGACAGAATTATAGCTGTTCTCTATCCTTTTCTCATAACCGGTAAAGTCAATAGTCTGGTCATGGAAAGCCTCGGCTACATCGTGGTTCAACTTCTGCAGATTTTCGGTAAAGGGTTCTTTCAAACGGACATGTACCGTTCCATAAAAATTCTTGTTTCCCCGGGCTATGAAAGGCATCTTCTCGGTTCTGAAACTCTCTATCTGGAAATCCTTCAACTGCCCTACGACCTTGAATGTATTCCCTTCGGTATATACCGTACGGCCCACGACGTCGTCTCCCCAACGCATCATCTCGGCAAAGGTCTCGTTCACCACGACTTCCTCTTTATCGCGCGCCATACGTCCCGTCTTCATAGTCATGCCCATCAAAGCAGGAAAGTCCTCGCGCATGAAATAAGAAGAACGACAAGAGAACAGTGCCTGCCCGCTCTCACTATGAATCATCGAACCGCTATATCCGCTAATGGGCGTGCTGTTGGCGCTGGACACCGCTTCCACGTAGGGCAATCCCTTGAAGAACTGATAAGCCGCATCACGCGTCGCTTCATTATCCCAGTAGGCATTGCCTATGGCTATCTGCTTGGGATTATACCCCATATCCTTTTTCAGTACATACTGGTATTGCGACATCACCACACACATCAATCCACTAATGAATGCCACGCCTGCAAACTGGACAAACAGCAACGGACGCTTCCAGCCCTTCTTCCCCTCGGTATAGCGGCGGAACACCTGCGATACGGGAATACGCGCAAAGAGCCGGCCCGGCAATACGCCTCCCACTATAAACAGCAGAAGCACTACCGACAACGGTACCCAGATACGCTCCGGAGCCAACAAGGTGGAGAGCTTTACAACGACCGTGTCTTCCACAAAATCGCGGAAGTTGAGCATTATCAACGCCATCAGCAGCAATGCCGCCACAATGATGATACCCGTTTCCAGCAAAAACATGCTGAAAACCGTGCCACCGCTCGCACCGCTGCATTTATGTACGCCTACCGACTTGGCGCGGTAGCTCAAAGAGGAAATGGAAATCAGCACATAGTTCAACGCCGCAATGAAAAGAATGGCAAAACCAAGAATGCTCATAATGACACGCATCCGCTGCACATCATCATAATTGCGGTATGTATCACGGATGGGCTGCACAAAAGCCGTGTAACCGTACTCTTTCTTATCTTCTGCCGGGCGATATTTGTCTATCATGGCATCAATACGCGCATTGACAACAGATTTGTCGGCACCGGGACGGAAACGGATAAACTCTACCCAACTGTCTCCCCCGCTCCACGAGTAGTTATTCCAGTTGCGGCTCCACAAGGTAGGCATCGAGATAACCGCTTCCGGATTGATTGTGGCGTTCTCAGGCAAATTGGCATAGATTCCCTTCACCGTCAGGTCAAACTGATGGTCATAATTAAGCGTTTTCCCTATAGGATTCTCCTCACCGAACACTTTCCTTGCAAAGCGTTCACTCAAGAAAATAATATCCTTCTGCACCAAGTCCTTTTCGGGATTGCCGTTCAGGACGTCGATGCCCATAGTACGAAAGAACAGCGAATCGGCTGCAATCTTCCTGTCATCAAGACGCACGCTTCCATTGTAAAGAGGAGCAGATACCATAGACGTGCTCAAACTTACTGCCGACTCCACCTCTTTGGGGAAGTTCTCCAAAATGGCCCCTGCCACGGGACCGCAATTCCACTCTTGAGGCTCAAACTTCTCTCCTTTCACCGAGAATATCGACCATACCTGATACAAGTTATCATAATCCTTAAAGCAAGTGTCAAAACTCTGTTCATATGCCACGCGGGAGAAAAGCAGAATACTCATCGTCAATCCCAATCCCAAAGAAATGACCTTGATGATATTCGAACCGCGTCCCCGCAGTAAAGTCTGAATTACATAATAGATTTGTTTCATTCCGTTTATCGTTTATTAGATTTATTTTCTTGCTTTTCATATTGCAGAAAGCGTGCCAAAGAATACACAAACCTGATTATCAGCGCATATCGTATTTCAGAAGAAGACAAAGGTGTCTAATTTTTAGACACTCCCGTCTAAAAATTAGACAGAGGCCGAATCTCTGTTCAGCCTCATAGAACAAAAAAAAGGAAAATTAGAAAAGAATCCATAAGAATGAAAACTTTACCTTTGCCCACAGTTTTCTAAAGATAGAGTATAAACGTAAAATGAAGCACCTGCACATGAAATTCCCCAAACTCTTATATCCTTCATTCCTATGCCTGCTTATAGCCGGCTGCGACATGATAGATTATCACCCTTACGATGTACACATCAGCGGTGAAACCGATGTCAATGCCCACAACATTGCCCAAATAGAGCAGAACTGCCAGAACAAGACAACAATCCGGTTCGTAACAATGGGTGATTCCCAGCGCTGGTATGACGAGACCGACGACTTTGTAAGCCACCTCAACAAGCGGGACGACATAGATTTCGTCATTCATGGCGGAGACGTCAGTGACTTCGGTGTAACAGACGAGTTCCTTTGGCAACGGGACATTATGAACAAACTCAAGATACCCTATGTGGTACTTCTCGGCAACCACGACTGTCTGGGCACGGGCGAAGAGACTTATCGCGTAATATTCGGAGACCCCAATTTCTCCTTCATTGCAGGACGGGTAAAGTTTGTCTGCCTGAATACCAACGCCATCGAATTTGACTACTCCCGCCCCATTCCCGACTTCGAGTTTCTTGCCGCACAGATACGCGACCATGAAGAGGAATTCGATAAAACCGTTGTGTCCATGCATATACGCCCGTTCTGCAACGAGTTCAACAATAATGTGGCACACGTATTCCAGCGTTACATCAAGGAATTTCCCGGACTGCAGTTCTGTACATCCGCACACGAACACCATCGCTTCGAGAAAGACCTCTTTGAAGATGGGATAATGTATTACATGAGCGACTGCATGAAGAACCGCAATTACTATATATTCACCATAACCCCCGACGGATATGAACGCGAAGTGGCATATTATTAATCACCTGGCATGCGCCGTCGTCTTCTTGTCGGTATGCTCTTTTTCTGCTTTTTCACAAGAGAGAGATACCATCTTCATCATAGAACACGATACCGTATGGATGGACCTGCAACCGGATGCCGTCATTGAAAGCCAGACCAGAGAGAACCGTTATGACCGCCGCGTACACCGCTACCGCAGGCATTGGGAGGCCTTGATTCCGACGCACACCAAAATTCAGTTTGCCGGCAATATGGGGTTGCTGTCATTCGGTACCGGATGGGATTACGGCAGAAGAAACCAATGGGAAACAGACGTATTCTTCGGAGTATTGCCCAAATATGACTCCAAACGTACCAAGCTGACATTCACCGTCAAGCAGAACTACCTTCCCTGGAGCCTGCAAATAAAACAGAGCCGTTTTTCTGTAGAACCGCTGGCTTGCGGTATGTATCTGAACACGGTATTCGGCGATGAATTCTGGGTCAATGAACCGGAACGCTACCCTAAAGGATATTATGGTTTCTCCTCCAAGGTACGCATCCATGTATTCTTAGGACAGCGCATCACTTACGACATCGACCCGCAACGACGGTTCACGGCCAAGGAAATCACTTTCTTCTATGAAATAAGTACATGTGACCTATATGTAGTCAGCGCTTTCACCAACAAATATCTGAAACCCAAGGATTATCTGAGCTTGTCGTTTGGCATCAAACTGCAACTGCTATAAGTTCTTTTTTCAGTACCGCCATGAACTCTTACTGAAGTTGCTGCCAACTAATTTCTGTTTTACTTAAATCTATTCGTCCCACAATCGTTATATTATCGTCCGACAGTTGTTGAATTATCGTCCGACAGTTGTCGGACGATAATTCAACAACTGTCGGACGATTAATTCTTAGTAAGCAAAAATATAAAATAAAGCGGCATAAGGATTTGCTAAATGAGAAGGAGAATCTTAATACTTTGAAAACTGAGAGATTTACCGAATATAATACAGATAAATCATTAACTTTGCCTGCAGAAAACAGAAATAGTTTATGGCAAAAAAAAATGGAAACATCCTGATTGTCGATGATAACCGAGGCGTACTTACCGCCTTGCAGCTTTTGTTAAAGCCATATTTTGAAGGGATAATCACACTTCCCTCTCCCGTAACCCTGCCCAGCGTATTGCGAGAAAGGTCATGGCAAGTGGTTCTTCTTGACATGAACTTCACCTCGGGCATCAATACCGGCAACGAGGGACTATACTGGCTCCATGAAATAAAGAAGCAATGTCCCACCCTGCCCGTAGTGCTGTTTACCGCCTATGCCGACATTGACCTTGCCGTACGGGGAATCAAGGAAGGAGCCACAGACTTCGTCGTGAAACCCTGGAACAATCAGAAACTGGTGGAAACCTTACTGAATGCCGTATCAGCTTCTGAAACAAAATCTCCGGCCAACGGCCCAAATGCCAGACGTACGGCAGAAAACAACCACCTGCTTGCGGATATCCGCAACATGTATTGGGGAAACAGCTCCGCCATGCAGCAACTTCGCCTCTTGGTGGAAAAAGTGGCCTCTACCGATGCCAATATCCTTATTACGGGCGAGAACGGTACCGGTAAAGAGATGCTGGCACGCGAAATTCACTCCCTTTCACCGCGCAACCGGCAGGAGATGGTAAGTGTGGATATGGGTGCAGTCACCGAAAGCCTTTTCGAAAGCGAACTGTTCGGCCACGTGAAAGGCTCTTTCACCGATGCCCATGCCGACCGTGCCGGCAAGTTCGAAGCAGCCAGCCGCAGCACCCTCTTTCTCGATGAAATAGGCAATCTCCCCTACCACCTGCAAGCCAAACTGCTGACCGCCATCCAACGCCGCAGCATTGTCCGTGTAGGCAGCAACACTCCCATTCCCGTAGACATACGGCTGATTTGCGCTACAAACCGCAATCTACCCGAGATGGTGGCAAAAGGCGAATTCCGCGAGGACTTGCTGTACCGCATCAACACGATACATCTCGAGATACCTTCGTTGCGCGAGCGGCCCGAAGACATCATCCCCCTTGCAGAGCTTTTCATCACCCGCTTCTGCAAGCAATATGACAAGCCCCCCGTCCGCCTGACGGACGGCGCCTGCGAGAAACTTACGCTCCACCCCTGGTACGGCAATATCCGCGAACTGGAACATGCCATCGAAAAAGCCATTATCATCTGTGACAACGAAACCCTTCCCGCAGAACTGTTCCAGCTGGCACGGCGAACCGGCACTCCCGAAGCAGCCGCATCCACGCTCGAAGAAATGGAAATGCAGATGATACGAAAGACGCTCGACAAATGTAGCGGAAATCTCTCTGCCGTCGCCGCACAGCTGGGTATCACCCGCCAGACGTTGTACAACAAAATGAAGAAGTATGGCCTTTAATTATTCATTCCGCGTTGCCGTCAGTCTGGCAGTAGCACTCCTTGCAGGGGTGATGTGGACTGTAGACGTATTTTGGGGCGCGCTCTGTACCGCGCTGCTTCCCATAGCCTTGTACTGGCAGCAGAAGTTATACCGCCATCATGTGCGGAAGGTGCTTTTCATGCTCGACGCCATCGAAAACAACGACAATGCCATCCACTTCTCCGAAACGGAAAACACTGCCGACGCACGCCTCGTAAACCGTGCATTGAACCGGGTTGCCCATATACTTTATAATGTGAAAAGTGAAACAGCCCAGCAAGAAAAATACTACGAACTCATCCTGGACTGCGTGAATACCGGTATCCTTGTCCTGAACGACAATGGTGCCGTATATCAGAAAAACAGCGAAGCCCTCCGTTTGCTGGGCCTCAATGTCTTTACCCACGTCAGCCAGCTGAACCGCGTAGACCCGCGTCTTTCGTCCCTTCTTGCCAATTGCCGCCCGGGAGACAAATTGCAAATGCCTTTCAACAACGAGCGAGGCACTGTCAACATGTCTGTCCGCGTCAGCGACATCACAGTCCGTAAAGAACATCTGCGCATCCTCGCCTTGAACGACATCAACAACGAGCTGGATGAAAAGGAAATAGATTCCTGGATTAGGCTTACCCGCGTACTGACGCACGAAATAATGAACGCCGTCACTCCCATAACCTCCCTGAGCGATACACTGCTGGGACTGACCGAGGCACAAGCCTCCAAAGAAGAAATCAGAAACGGCCTGCAGACTATCAGCAGTACAGGCAAGGGCCTGCTCTCTTTTGTGGAATCATACCGGAAATTCACCCGTATTCCCACCCCCGAACCATCCTTGTTCTACGTAAAAAGCTTTATCGAGCGGATGGTCGAACTCGCCCGTCACCAGCACCCCGATGTCCGGGTCACCTTTCATACGGACATCGCGCCAAGCGACCTTATTCTATATGCCGATGAGAACCTGGTATCACAAGTGGTCATCAACCTACTGAAAAATGCCATGCAAGCCATCGAATCGGATAAAGATACAGATAAAGAAGGACATATCAACATACGTGCCTACTGCAACGAAGCGGAAGCCATACTGATAGAAATTTCCAACAACGGACCTGCCATTCCCAATGACATTGCCGAACACATATTTATCCCCTTCTTTACGACCAAAGAGGGCGGAAGCGGTATTGGATTGAGTATTTCCCGGCAAATAATGAGGCTTTCCGGCGGAAATTTATCCTTATTGCCCAGTAAAGAAACCACCTTTATTTTAAAGTTCAATTGAACTATTTTAGATTTGTATTTGTTAAACACAATGCATATCTTTGTACTATTAGACATAAGAAACATCACATTTCAAACTATATAGCATAGAATTTATGATATTTACAGCAGGAAACATACTACTTATAGGTTCCATATTACTTTTCGTCAGCATCATTGTCGGCAAGACCGGCTACCGTTTCGGAGTGCCTACGTTATTGCTTTTCCTTGTCGTCGGTATGCTGTTCGGCAGTGACGGATTGGGATTGCAGTTCCACAACGCCAAGGAAGCACAGTTCATCGGCATGGTTGCACTCAGCATCATTCTGTTCTCCGGTGGCATGGACACCAAGTTTACGGAGATAAAGCCCATATTGACTCCCGGCATTGTTTTGTCAACTGCAGGAGTGCTGCTCACGGCCCTCTTTACCGGATTATTTATCTGGTGGCTGTCCGGCATGAGCTGGACCAACATCCACCTGCCGTTGATAACCTCCCTTTTGCTTGCATCCACCATGTCATCTACCGACTCAGCCTCTGTATTCGCCATTCTGCGTTCACAAAAAATGAACCTGAAGCATAATCTGCGCCCCATGCTGGAACTGGAAAGCGGTAGTAACGACCCGATGGCATATATGCTGACAATCGTGCTGATTCAATTCATCCAGTCCTCCGGAATGGGAGTTCCCCAGATATTGGGCTCTTTTGCCATACAGTTCATTGTCGGTGCCGCAACCGGTTATTTCCTCGGAAAGCTGGCCATCCTTATGCTGAACCGGCTGAATATAGACAACCAGGCACTCTATCCTATCCTGTTGCTGTCCTTTGTATTCTTCACCTTCTCCATCACCGACCTGCTGAAAGGCAACGGTTACCTGGCCGTGTATATCGCCGGAATGATGGTAGGCAATAACAAAATCATGCACCGGAAAGAGATTTATACTTTTATGGATGGACTGACCTGGCTTTTCCAAATCATCATGTTCCTCTGCCTCGGTCTGCTTGTCAACCCCCATGAGATGCTGGAAGTTGCAGTCGTGGCATTGCTCATCGGCGTCTTCATGATTGTCGTGGGACGTCCTCTCAGTGTTTTTCTCTGCCTGCTGCCTTTTGGCAAGAGAATCACCCTCAAGTCACGGCTATTCGTATCGTGGGTAGGATTACGTGGCGCAGTACCCATTATCTTTGCCACCTATCCCGTGGTGGCTAATGTGCCCGGTGCCCATGTCATCTTCAACATCGTATTTTTCATAACCATCGTCTCACTGGTCATCCAGGGTACCACAGTCTCCTGGGTAGCCCGGCTGCTTGGCCTCTCCACCCCGCTGGAAAAGACCGGAAATGATTTCGGAGTTGAGCTGCCCGAAGAGATTGACTCCAACCTGCACGACATGACCATTACACAAGAAATGCTGGAGCAGGCAGACACCCTGAAAGACATGAACCTGCCCAAAGGCACACTGGTGATGATTGTAAAACGTGGCGATGAGTACCTCATTCCGAACGGGACATTAAAACTTCATGCCGGTGACAAGCTGCTTCTTATTTCGGAAAATAGCAAGGAATAAGAATTACAGATAAGTTTCTATCCGTTCCAGGGCAAGAAAAAAGTGGAAACTATTTGCTTTGCATCACTATAAGACCTATCTTTGCGCAGTTTTAACTAAAGTGTGCAACAGCTGAATGGAACAAGAACAAGGGTTCATCGATTATATAGAACAAAGCATTATTAAAAACTGGGATCGCAACGCCCTGACAGACTACAAAGGAATTACACTGCAATACAAAGATGTAGCACGGAAAATAGCCAAATTCCATATCGTATTGGAAAGCGCCGGCATCAGGCCCGGTGACAAGATTGCCGTTTGCGGACGTAACAGTGCACACTGGGCAGTCGCTTTTCTGGCGACGGTTACCTATGGAGCTGTCATCGTTCCCATTCTGCATGAGTTCAAAGCCGACAATATCCACAACATCGTCAACCATTCCGAAGCCAAGCTGCTGTTTGTCGGCGACCGGGCATGGGAAAACCTCAATGAAGAGGCAATGCCCCTGCTGATGGGTATCGTACTGCTGACGGACTTCACTCCGGTGGTTTGCCGCAACGAGCAGCTGATGGAGGCTTTCGAACATCGCAACGTCCTCTATGGCACACGTTTCCCCAAGAATTTCCGCCCCGAGCATATCAGTTACCGCAAGGAGGAATCCCCCGAAGAACTGGCTGTCATCAACTATACTTCGGGCACGACGGGATATTCCAAAGGGGTCATGCTTCCCTATCGCAGCCTTTGGTCCAATGTTGCATATTGCCATGAGATGCTTCCTGTACGTCCGGGCGACCATATTGTATCCATGTTGCCTCTGGGACATGTATTTGGTATGGTGTACGATTTTCTATACGGTTTTTCCGCAGGCGCCCATTTGTATTTCCTTACCCGTATGCCGTCTCCCAAGATTATTGCACAGTCATTCTCCGAAATCAGGCCACGGATCATTTCGTGTGTACCGCTTATCGTAGAAAAGATTATCAAGAAGGATATCCTGCCCCGGATAGACAATAAAATAGGCAAGCTGCTATTGCGGATGCCCATTGTCAACGATAAAATCAAGGCTGACATGCGCAAAAAGGCAATGGAAGTATTCGGCAGTAATTTCGATGAAATAATCATCGGAGGAGCACCGTTCAATGCCGAAGTGGAACGCTTCCTGAAGCAGATAGGCTTCCCCTATACCATTGCATACGGAATGACGGAATGCGGCCCCATCATTTGTTCCAGCCGCTGGGAAACATTGAAACTGGCCTCTTGTGGCAAGGCAACCACCCGCATGGAAGTAAAGATAGACTCTCCCGACCCTCAGAACGTGGCAGGAGAAATAATCTGTAAAGGTGCCAATCTGATGCTGGGCTATTACAAAAATGCCGAAGCGACTTCCCAAATCATCGATGTAAACGGCTGGCTGCACACCGGTGACCTTGCAACGATGGATACCGAAGGATATGTCACTGTCCGCGGACGCAGTAAGAACATGTTGCTCACAGCCAGTGGCCAGAACATCTACCCCGAGGAGATTGAAAGCAAACTGAACAACATGCCCTATGTGTCCGAATCACTTATCGTATTGCAGAACGATAAGCTCGTGGCTCTTATCTATCCGGATTTTGACGATGCATTCGCCCATGGTATGGAACAATCGGACATCGAAAAGGTTATGGAGGACAATCGGAATGAATTGAATCTGCAATTACCGGCCTACTGCCAGATAACAAAAGTCAAGATACACTTCGAGGAGTTCGAGAAAACGGCAAAGAAGAGCATTAAAAGATTTATGTATCAAGAAGTAAAAGGGTAAGGGGAATGTGTCAAAACCTTCTTTAACGCTTTATTTTAGGCGCGGATGACGCAGATTTCACGGATTTAGTTTATTGAATCCGCATTATTCCGCGTAATCCGCGCCTAATATTATAACATTATAAAAGTCTTCATGTGCTTTTGACACATTCGCATCCTTTTTGTTAACAAAAATAGAAGCAAAGGAATAAACGGCTAATAAGTGTTATAAAACATACTTTTTTAGTTGGATAATTTGCAGATTTATCAAAAGTACGTATCTTTGCAATGTGTTTTTCATAGTATTAGATTTAAGGTTAACAAAGGTTGGAGTACAGCGGTACTCCTTTTTTTATGCCCGTAAATCAGATATTCCCGGAAAGCCTCTTCAGTCCCTTCAATACAGATTTATCTTTCACCTCCATGATGCTGATGGCATAGCCACCACCGGAAGCAGCTTTCAGTTTCAAGACCGTTTTGGGAGAAACGATACCTTTACGGATAACATAAGCTTGCGGATTTGTTTTATAATCGGCATCTTTTGCATCGGCATAGACGGTTGCAATATACTGCTTGTCTGCATCCAGGAAGTCCAGTTTCAGAGTTGAAGCATGTCCGTGCTCACTGCTGGTACAACCGATAAACCAGTCATTCGTACCTTTTGCCTTACGGGCAACAGTGATGTAACGTCCCGGCTCAGCTTCCAGATAGCGGCTGTCGTCCCAATCCACAGCCACATCTTTGATGAACTGGAAAGCATCCATGAAACGCTCATAATTCTCAGGAAGGTCGGCAGCCATTTGTAGAGGGCTGTACATAGTGACATAAAGTGCCAGCTGACGCGTCAAGGTAGTATTGGCATGCGTATGGCTGTTCGGATTCAACTTATTGATGTCCATTTCAAAGATACCGGGCGTATAGTCCATCGGACCACCCTGCAAACGGGTAAACGGAAGTACCGTTGTGTGGAAGGGCTTGTTACCAGCAAAAGCCTCGTACTCCGTGCCTCGGGCAGATTCATTGCCTATCAGATTGGGATAGGTACGGCATAAACCAGTCGGACGTACCGCTTCATGGGCATTGACCATTATCTTGTGTTTGGCAGCTTCGGTCACGGCGTATAGGTAATGGTTGTTCATCCATTGTCCATAGTGATGCTCGCCACGGGGAATCATATTGCCTACGTAGCCACTCTTTACCGAATTATATCCATATTTATTCATCAGACGGTAGGCAGCTTCCATGTGCCGCTCATAGTTACGGACGGAAGCCGATGTTTCATGGTGCATCATCAGACGGACACCCTTGGAATGAGCATATTCATTCAGATACTTGATGTCAAAATCGGGATAAGGAGTCACGAAATCGAAAACATAATCCTTGGAATTACCGAACCAGTCTTCCCAACCCGTATTCCAACCCTCCACCAATACCTGGTCAAAACCGTGTTCGGCAGCAAAGTCTATGTACTTCTTCACATTAGCCGTGTTGGCCGGATGAATGCCGTTCGGTTTCACCTTGGAATAGTCCGTATCATCCAGTTTCACAGAAGGGAGGTCAAAAGTATATGCCCAGGGCTTTCCCCCTGCAATCATTTCCCACCATACGCCGACATATTTCACCGGCTTAATCCAGGAGGTATCATCATACTTACAAGGCTCATTCAGATTGAGAATCAAATTGGAGGCCAGTATCTCGCGGGCATCATCACTGACTATGACCGTACGCCAGGGAGTATGGCAGGGAGACTGCATATACCCTTTATTTCCTTGAGCATCCGGAGTCAGCCAGGATTCAAAAACGAGGTTCTTGTCATCCAGGTTGAGATGCATGCAAGAGTAGTCTACCAAGGCTGCCTCGTGCAGGTTAAGGTACACTCCATCAGCTGTTTTAAGCTGTATGGAAGTCTGGACACCCGTCGGCGAAAAGACAGTTTGTGACGCATTGTCACTCACAGCTCCCTGCAGCAGTCCACGGATTTCAGAGAGTTTGGACTCCGTGTAATCATATTCCTGGGTATCATAATCTCCCGGAATCCACCAGGCAGTATGGTCGCCGGTCATGGCAAACCGGGAATGCTCTTCCTTTATCACAAAATAAACCAGATTCTTCTGTTGCGGAAACTCATAACGGAATCCCACGCCGTCATCATATACCCGAAAACGGATATTCATAAAACGAGTGGTAGACGGTTGTTCAAGTTCTACCAGCAATTCGTTGTAGTGGTTGCGGATATCTTTTGTCTCCCCCCACACCGGTTGCCAGGTTTCATCGAAAGTGGAAGTAGAAGTCCTTACTACTTTGAAACCACCCATCAGGCTGGTAGCTCCTTTCAGTTCCAATCCCAACGTACTGGGATTGATGACAGGAGCCCCTTTATAATCCACCTGATAGGCTGGTCTCCCGTCTTTTGTCAGTTCAAAATCCAGCTTCACCATGCCCGAAGGGGATGAAATGCCTTCAGCATTCCCCGCCAGGGCAGAAAAAAGCAAAGCCGCGCTAAGTACAAATTTCTTCATAATAATGATATGTTTTTTGTGTTAATAGATAAACTCAATGATATGTTCCTTTCCATCATCCGGCAACCTCAGCAGGCAGGTCCCCTGCTTCTTGTCGGGACACCAGGCAGTTATCGTAAACTCTGTCTCCCGATTTTCTTCCAGCTTTCCGACATTCGTTTTCTTGATTTTCTGACCGTCCAGCAAAGCTGTTCTCGGCATCTGTTCCGTATAGATGCAGAACATCAGGTTTCGTTGGCCGGGTAAGCTATATTTCTCACCGGTCCGTGTACCTACTTTCAGCGTATAGCCTTTGTCGGTAGTCTGGCAAGTAATAGGAGTGCGCATGAACTCTCCACGCAAATATCCTAAATCAGTTCCTGCATCTTCATAAAGCGAGAAGGTAGTTTCACTGCCCGCTGCAGCAGGAAATATCTCAAACGTAACCGGATAGACCGGTTTCTCATCCGTATAGTTCATGACCGGCATTTGAGGTATGATACTTCCCTGCTTTACAAACATAGGAATAGTATTGAGGGGAGCATCCACCGTCATCCATTGCTCACCGCTATATGCTGTGTGTTTGTTGTTGTAGTCAATCCAAGTTCCTTCAGGAAGATACACATTCTTGTTTCGCGCTCCTTTCTTTACCACCGGAGCAACCAGCAGTTCGCTGCCAAACATGAACTGGGCATCCGTAGAGAACGTTTCCATATCTGCCGGATATTCCAGAAACATCGGTCGCATGAGAGGCAACCCCGTTTCGTGTGCTTCGCGGGCATACGTATAGATATAAGGCAAAAGACGATACTTCAATTCGATGGCTGCCTTGGCATTCTTCTCGGCCTCTTCGCCGAACAGCCACGGCTCCACAGCCACGTTGCCCTCATGATGAATGCGGCTCAGGGGATTGAAAGCGCCCATCTGTATCCACCGCGTATAAAGTTCAGCCATCGCAGGATAATCCTCTATATCTCCGCAATAACCGGTAATGTCACAAGTAGTAAAAGGAATAATTCCCAAACCGGCAGACAACAGTACCGGAATCTGATTGGCCATCTGTCCCCAACCCTGCGTCACGTCATCACCGTTTCCACAGTCACCGGTCCAGCCGAAAGTATAGCGTTGCAAGCCCGCAAAAGCGGCACGTGTCATCTGGAATACGCGACGGTCAGGATTCCTTTTCTCAAACTGCTCCTTCACCACCTTATCCCACGTAAGGCCATAAACATTGTGAATCTCATCATGCATGCCCAAATGGTGTTTCATCACCAGGCGTTCCGTCTGCTCCTCATTGCTCCAGGCAGGTTCACCCATATCAGTCCAGAAACCGACAATACCATCATCAATGGGCTTCTGCTGATAAGCTCCCCACCAGTCTGCCACAGCAGGAAGGGTGAAGTCCACTACGCCACAATTACCGCCCCAGGGCCAGGGCATGTCATAACTCCTGCCGTTGGTGGAGTCCTTTACCAGATACCCTAACCTATCGGCTTCCTCCCATTGCCGCTTATTGGCTTGTGAAATGACCGGATCTTGCGAAACCACCACCTTGAAGCCCATATCCTTGAGGTCTGCAAGCATCTTTTTCGGATTCTCGTAGTTCCCTTTCCGCCACTCAAAATCCTGCAAATACTGTGTCCAGCCTATGTCCTGGTAAATAACATCACAAGGAATTCCGCGCTTACGATAGCCTTCAGCTATTTCATAAGACAATTTCTCGCTCGTCAGCAGTCCCCGGCATTGTGCAAAGCCCAATGCCCATTTAGGAGGCATTATGGGTTTTCCCGTCAGGTCGACATATTGTTTCATGATTTCCTTATAATCCTTCCCGAAGATGAAATAATAAATCATCTCTCCCCCAGGAGCCTCGAAACTGTAGTAATCGCGGCTTTCCGTACCAAACTTAAATTCGGTCTTATACGTATTGTCCAGGAAAATACCATAACGATAACTGCTCATAAAGAACGGAATACTCTTGTAGAGCGGGTCCTCAACGGTACTATAACAAGGCTTGTCACTGTTCCACATCTTGTAGGCTTCGCCGCGACGGTCCAGCTTGCCGGTCTTTTCTCCCAAACCGAAGAAGTGTTCGTCACGACGGAGGGTCTTGTATTCCAGTTTGCGCTGTCCGTCACTGATATGCCCCTTATCGGCATAATCACTGAACAGCAGTTTCTGATACTTGTCGAATATCTGTAAGTTAAACGGAGACTTGTTTACCCGGATACGGAGTTTAGGGGTAAAAATCTCGTAGCAGGCATTCTGTTCGTCCACATGGACGGTACCGACATCCTCCAGGTCCTCATTGACGACGGCAAAGGAAGGATTATTCCGCTGGAAACTACCGTCGGGAGAAAACCATATACGTACCGTAGACTGGCTACACAGACGTAATTGTATGGCAGAACTGTCATTTAAATAGAAGGTCACACTGCGGTCGTCACTGGTATAGGAAGTGCAGTCTCCGGTGCGGTTCTGTGCATTCGCATATACTGAAAATGCACAGACGGCAAAAAATAAAAATATATATTTCTTCATTACTATAATCTGTTTGTTCCTTTATTGGATATTCTTATTCCATCACAAGCATGCTCCAGTACTTCAGCAAGGGCAAGGTAAAGGTAACCGTGCCGTCCTTCTGTTCGAATGACAGTTCCTGCGAAGCACCGGCATGGAAATCGGGCGATGCAACCCATATCTTGTTCACTTTACCGGAAACATTCATCTTCAACGGCACGTCGGACACCAGACGCGGTTCGGGCATTGTTCCGTTCAAATCCCTCCAGCTTAAGTTATCCGCATTGAGGAAGTTGAGCAGATGAATGACTTGCCTGCCATTTACATTCTTGGCATATACAGTGATGGCAGACTTCTGCGGCGGCCATGCATTCAGAGAAAGATTCCGCGCAGCATCCGTACAGTTCAGAGAAACGGAAATCTCCGCCTCCGTATCTTTATCACGAAGCAGGTTCTGATAAGCCGTCATAAAGTCATAATAACGAATCATGGCTGTTTTCAGTACATCGTTCATCTGCAAAGCCGTGCTTGGAAAGTACTCGCGGCATAGCATGTGGTCACCCAATTCCAAATGAGAGCCTCCCAAAGCAAATATCACAGCATCCGTCAGCAGCACACCCGGTGTATTGAACTCACCGGTACTGCTACCTGCCTTGTCATAGTTCATATATGCGGCAAACACCGTTTTCAAGGCATGGTTGCCATACTGGTCGTTCGCTTTGATAATGGTGTGCAGATCCTTGAAGCCTGCCTCATCGCCCCATACTTCATTATAAAGGAAATCCACTTTACCCGTACCAGCTATCTGGGAAGCTCCATAGCTGGAGACGGCATTCATCACCAAACGCTTGTCCGGATGCTTCTGTTTCATGGCTTCGATGAACGAGGCATATCCCTTAGGCAGATTTACCTTATTGCCATCATAGTCATAGCGGTCACCCCGGTTTCCCAGTTGGTCTATCTGATAACCGTCAAAGTCCAGATTGGCATAAACATCATCGTTTTTCTGGGCAATATATGCCTGCCATTCCGTATTGGTGGGATTGAGCAGGAAGATATTACTTTTCCAACTGGAGGGCAAGTCATGCGAATCCTTATCCATGCGTCCCGTGTTCTTGAATATGTACCATTCTTCCTTTACTCCGTCGGAAACGGCATCGTCCAAAGCTCCGAAACATAGATTGTAAAACATGGACTTCATGCCCAGGCTGTGTTGTGTAGAGATATACTTCTTCACTACCTCGGTATAGACCTCCCGGTTGGCAATGTCCTTATAGACCTCGTCCAGATGCTCACGCGTACCGCCCAACGGCCAATGATGCTTGTTGTGCCAATCCTGAAACTGTACCCCGTTAATGTGGCAACGGTTCAGGAAAGCCATCTCCTTCTCTATCACTCCATCCACCTTTTTCGAAGCATCAAAAGTGGCAACGAAACCATAACGTGGAAAACGTGTCCAGTCACTGGATACATCTACGGCAATAGTACCAAGAATAACCTCTGTTCCATTCTCTTTTGTACGGTATACATCCACCAGATAACCGGTATAATCGGTTGCCGGAGCAGTCCAAGTCCAAGTAGTACCGACAGCAGCCTGCTCCGATACAACCTTGTCCATTGTCCGGTAGCGGATTTTAGCTCCGGCAGGAAGGGCGTCAGCTGTAAAAGAAACACTCTCGCCCGGCCGGTAACATGCCTTGTCGGTAGTGAGATTGACCGTCAAGTCCGAGGTGACTGGGGTTACTTCCGTAACCCCTCCACTCTCTCCGCCTCCACCGGTACCGCTACCGGTATCATCACTCTCCTTGCTGCATGCAACCAGCAGCAAGGCTACCATTGTTGTATAAACTATCTTCTTCATCTATTGTAGATACCTATTGTTTCACGATTGAAATTGTCTCTTCCAGCTGATTCAAAGTAATCAGATAGGAACCTGCTGTCGTAATCTTCCACTTCTGGTCGATGCCGCCTACCATCACGTCCAGATATTGCGCTTTGAACGCTTCGTCTGATTTATCAAGGAAAAGCATCGGTTCTGTTTCTCCTGCAGGCTGTTTGTCTGCTACAGCCGGCATGAACCAGGCTCCATTCCAATCTTCCTGCTTATCACAAGTAAATTTCAACTCACCGGCATTCAGCGTACCTTTCCAAGTAAACACATACGGATTATCCGTTGTCTGCATCGGCGTAGCATCACCAATCGTCCAACCGGCCGGAGTAGCATCACCTACCATATAAATCATCTCATACGGAGTAAATTCGCTCATCATCATGCGTTCCTTACCACTACGGATATCCATGCAAATCTTGTAGGCCTTGCCGCATTCCCCATCTTTCAGCACCCATTTATTGTCCGGGTCGAACCCTTTCACAAACACCACTTCTGTATCGGTATAAGCAGCATCGGCATTCTTGGCCTTATACATGTTCTCCCAACTTCCATCGGAGGTTCCGAACTTGAATTCCCCTCCTTTGCCCACTTCAAAGAACTTGCCGAAGCGGAACAAGTATGGATCGAGCACATCTTGTTTCATCTTCACGAATCCCCAATCCGTAGCGTTACCCACAAAATAAAGCTGGTCGTAGGCAGGTGCCAACGTCTCTGTCTGGGTCAATGTAAGAACACCGGTAAACAGATTGGCTTCGACGATGTAATTATGGTCTTCTTCGACAACAAAAGGTTCATCCGGCTGGTCATCACTGCTACGAAGAACCAGCAATCCATCTGTTCCTTTGTTGTAAGAGGGCAGGAATGAGCCTAAGGTCGTGATGAACTTAAATTCACCGGCCACAAGCCGGCCCGTCCATGTAAAGATACCATTGTCCTTGCGGGTCATCTCTGTCGCATCATCGGCACTCCAGCCGCCCGGAGTGGCACTACCTATCAGATAAAGGGTGGATGTGAGCGGTTTATAGGCTGTAACACTGAAAGCAGTGGTAGACACCTGTTTTTCGTCCCGTTCTGTTACAGTAGCTGTCAAGCGCGCTTCCAACGAAATGTTCTCCCCGGCAGTTGCCCCAAAATGGTTGCGCAGGATGTCATTCAATTCCTCCACGCTCTTTTTCCATGAGTATTCTTGTACGGCATTCTCCACAGCTACATAAGAATCTGCAAAATCACTGCCGGTCTTGGTCAATTCCAGCGTATAGGAAATTTTATTACCCGTCCCATAATTGGTTCCCGTAGTCCAGGAAAGCTCCAGGGCATCATCGGCATGTGCCTGCTCATTCAAAACAACTTCCGTCTTGCTGGCCGTCAGTACAAGTTCATTCTGTCCTTTATCCAATTCCATGTAATCATCATCTACACAAGCAGATAAGGCTACACAGCCCAGTAAGGCAAATACAAGGTGTGAAATATATTTCTTCATATTCTTCTGATTAAATTAATTAATAACCCGGGTTCTGCACCATTAAGGTATTAGCATCCATCTCCGTCTGCGGAATAGGGAACAGCAAGCGGTTCTTGTTCACGTTGCTCTTTCCAATGGAATGCAGGAATTTAATGGCATACTCTCCATTGTTGACACGAATCATGTCGAACCAGCGATGCCCTTCGAAAGCTAGTTCCATGCGGCGCTCATGGATAATCTTTTCACGCATGGTTTCCTGTGACAAGCCCGAAACCTCCGGCAGTCCGGCACGCTTACGTACAATATTCAAAGGCACGGCAGCCTGGTCAGGGCGTCCCATTTCATTCAAAGCTTCGGCCTTCTTCAGCAGGACGTCCGCATAACGATAAATCACGAAGTTGGCAGGATTGGTATTGTATTCCGGAGAAACCGTTTTCGACACCAGAAACTTGCGTACATTGTATCCCGTATTGGAATAAGAGCTTTTGTAAGCCTTACCGTCAAAATCCGGACATCCGGCATAAAGCACGGTCAAATCCTTACGTTTGTCACCGCTCTCATATTGACCTACAAATTCTTTTGTAGGCTGGTTCCAGCCATAACTGCCGGCAACAAAGTCCGAATTACGGGGACCCATGAAAGTAGAAAGCCAGGAAGACTGCGGATTGTTTCCCCAAAAATCATATTCCGTATTGCCCGAATACTGGACCTCGAACAAAGATTCCGGCCCGTTATTGACCAATGCATCGAAATTGTCCTCATACTTGCAGGAAGAAAGGTCATACCCCAAATTTGTTATCTCATCACACAAATCAGACACCTCCTGATAATATTCCGTATGATTAGGAGCCAGCGTCAGATAAATATCTGCCAACATGGCCAAAGCTGCATCTTTGCAGGCACGTCCCACGTTCTCGTCGTCGTAAGAAGACTTGGCAGGAAGCAGGTCAACCGCATTCTTACAATCGGAAATTATATGGGCATAAGTCTCTTCGACTGTAGCGCGTGCAATGTCTGTCGGTTCTCCCGGATTATAAGGAGCCAAACGCAGTGGAACACCACCGTACAGACGTACCAATACATAGTAATAATGTGCACGGAGAAAATAAGCCTCTCCCAGACAGCGGTTCTTGATTCTCTCTGACACGGCTTCAGCCTCCAGAAGACTATTCAACACAATGTTGCATTGTCCTATCCCCACCCAGGGAGAACGCCACATGTACAATGCCATGCCATTGTCGCTCTGCGTTATGAAGTTAGAAGCTTGTATCGTTTCAAGGCCGTCGGTACCGCCACCGGCACCCACCAAACTGTTACCCGCCACAATATCCAGTGTCCAGATACGCTGGTTGTACATATTGGAAGACTGAAGGGTGCGATAGCAGGCATTAGTCAGAGCAATGGCCACATCATCCGTCACCGTCGTTTCCGGATCAACCGTATTTTTAGGAGACTTGTCCAGAAAGTCGCTGCAGGAAGCCAGCAGCAATACTGCCAGCATATATAGTAAATTTGTTATCTTTTTCATATCCGAGTCAATCATTAAAAGTTAAAGTTTAATCCTAAGCTGAACGTACGGGAAATGGGGTAACGGTTCTGGTCTATTCCGTTAATACCCACTTCGGGGTCGAAACCGGAATATCCGGTGATGGTAGCTACATTCTCACAAGATAGGGAAAGGCGTGCATTCTCAATCTGAGCTTTCTGTAACCACTGCTTCGGGAAAGTGTATGAGAGTGTGATATTCTTCAAACGCAGATAAGAACCATTCTCCACAAAGCGGTCCGACACGCGTGTATTCTGATTGGGGTCGCCGAACACGGCACGCGGCATCGAATTGCTGGTCCCCTCTCCTTGCCAACGCTTCAGTACGTCGGTAGTCTGGTTATAGGCAGCTGCCATACCGGTATTGTCGATATTGTTGGCATTGTATATCTTATTTCCGGCTATACCTTGTAAGAAAACAGAAAGTTCGAAACCCTTATAGGAAAGGCTATTGTTCATGGAGAACAGCCAACTTGGGTTCGGGTTACCGATGACGGTACGGTCACTATCATTGATGACACCATCGTTGTTCAAATCCCTGAAACGGATATCACCCGGCTCAGCTCCCGGCTGCACGGCATGTGTATTCACTTCAGACTGGTTCTGGAAGATTCCGTCCGTAACATAGCCGTAGAAGACATTAATGGGATAGTCCTTTGCCAGCATCGTTACATAGGAGTTATTGATTTGGTTAATGTAATAAGGAACGTCGCTGTTCAAATCCTTAATTTTATTCTTGTTGTAAGTGGCGGTCAGGTTCGTTTCCCATCCCAGTTCACCGGTAAGATTGATGGTATGCAGACTCATTTCAATACCTTGATTACGTACTTTTCCGGCATTGGTATACGTGGTTGTAGTATCTTCAAATCCCGATGTGATGGGGATAGACGCCTTTACCAGCATGTCTCTCGTCTCCTTCAGATAAGCATCGAACGAGAACATAACGCGTGAATTGAACAGTGAGGCATCAAAACCGATGTTGGTTTGTGCCACCTCTTCCCAATGGATATACGGGTTGGCGAGAGTAGAAGAAACCAGCGCTGTCTGATTGCCGCTCGAAATGCCGAAAGGATATACACTGGTATTGTAGGATGCCAGATAGCTGTAGTTTCCAACACTTGCCTGGCTACCGGTCACACCGTATCCCGCACGCACTTTCAGGTCATTGATATAGTCGTTTTTTGGAAACCACTTTTCCTGAGAGGCACGCCATGCCACAGATACGGAAGGGAAAGTACCCCAGCGATGTTTCTTACCGAAACGGCTGGAACCGTCACGACGAATGGTTGCAGTCAGCAAATAGCGGTCTTCGTAAGAGTAGTTGACACGTGCCATGTAAGAGAGCAATGCCCACTCTGTCTCGTTTCCACCGATGGCATACATTTCCTCGCCATTATCCATTTCGTGCACATTGTCGAACATAAACACATTCTTCTGCGCATTCAGGTAGTCGTTGGTGTTCCATTGGGCAGACATACCGGCCATCAATCCCACACGATGTTTTTCTGCAAAAGTATGGTCGAATAGGAAATAGTTGTCCCACAAATAAGTGAACGACTTGTTATCGCTCTTATAACGTGAAGTCTCCTCTGTGGGAGTGGGTTTCCAGTTATACTTGGGGGTAAAGTTGTCTATGAACCAGAATTTGGCATCGTAGCCGAAAGTACTTTTAAACTTAAGCCATTTGGTAAAAGTAAGTTCTGCCGTCAAGTTGGCCAGGAAGTTATATCCATCAGTCTGACTCTTGTTCAGTTCCGTCGGTCCAATGGGGTTGCGCGTGCTGCCATACCATTCCGAGTTACCATCAGGGCCACTCCAACTGCCATCTTCATTCTTCACCGGATAAATGGGGAGCGCTTTCAGCGCATCACCTATATTATAGCTGCCCGACTTCTTCGTATCGGCACTGAACGTAATGTTATTGGAGAACTTCAACCATTTCAAGACTTGCGCATCACTGTTGGACTGGAATGTGAAGCGACGGTAATTCACACTCTTCACGATACCGGACTGATCCAGAAAACCACCGGACACATAATAATGGGATTTCTCGTTACCGCCGGAATAACTTACCGTATAGTTCTGCATCACACCCGTACGGAGCAATTCATCCATCCAGTCGGTACCTGCACCCAATTCAGAAGGATTGGCCCATTCCGGATTAGGATTGCGTCCACTGTTCACCATCATGTCATTACTCAACTCGGCATACTGCGCCGCGTTCAATAAAGAAGGTACGTTCGTAGCATTCTGGAAAGAGTAATTGGCAGATACAGCAAGTTTTCCTTTTCCTTCCGTACCGCGTTTGGTGGTAATCATCACAACTCCATTAGCTCCCCGGGAACCGTAGATGGCTGTGGCCGAAGCATCCTTCAATACATCCAAACGTTCCACATCGGCCATATTTAAGGAAGACAAGCCCAAGTCGGTAGGCACTCCGTCAATCACGACCAGCGGGTCGCAGTTGTTGATAGAACCCAAACCACGAATCTTGATGGATACATTGTCTCCCGGTTTACCGGCATCTACAATCTGCACACCTGAGATTTTTCCCTGGATGGCTTGTCCCAAATTGGATACGGGGGAATCCTTGATATCCTTGTTACCGATGGAGGACACTGCTCCTGTAAGGTCGCTTTTCTTCATGGTGCCATACCCTATCACCACCACTTCATCCAGCATTTCGGCATCTTCAGACAAAACTACCTGAAGCTGTTTCTGTCCCTTCACCTGCACCTCTTGAGTCTTATAGCCTACAAATGAAACGACAAGAGTACCGTTCGGAGACATGTTCAAAGAGAAATCACCGTCAATACCGGTTATTGTCCCATTTGTGGTTCCTTTTTCCATTACACTGGCGCCAATAACCGTTTCACCGGTCTGGTCTTTCACTACACCTTGTACTGTAATTTGCTGTGCGAACATGCACATCGGAAGTAACATTCCTATCAGACAAACCATCATCCGTAGCCTGCTGATTGGCATTTTGTACTTTTGCATAATATAAGAATTTAAAGTTAATAATAAAAACATAAATCACATGTGTCACTCTTTCCGAAGAGGAACAATGCAAATGTATCAGATAAGAGAAGCCAATAGTGGAGGAAAGAGTAAAAAAGTAGTGGTTTACATCATTCAAAAAGACTTAAACCACTATATACCAATAATATATAAAATTATTACCCAACTAAAAAAGTAGTGAAAATATAAGCGTAAAAGAGACACTTCCAAGCTTCAAAACCCCTATTCTCAGTTCTTCGACTTGCCAATTGTCATCACTTCCTGTTCCAACAAGTCGCGGTCACCGGCAGCCTTGTTGCGAACCTTCGTACGATAGTTATAAATGGTGGTAACAGAATATCGAAGGAACTGGGCTATCTTCACGCTGTCAGTAATACCCAAACGTATCAATGCAAAGATGCGCAACTCTGTATTCATCCGTTCGCCGGCTTTCAAGGATATTTGCTCATCATCGGCAAGCAGGGCATTGAAGTCTTCTACAAAAGTAGGAAACAGCTGCAGGAAGGTATTATCAAAGTTGGTATAGAATTCCTTTAATTCCCCCTCTATGAATTTAGAAGACTTGATGTTCTTGTAGAGTTCCTCCACATTTCCGGTAGCGGCAATCTTTCCCAGCGACCGGCGGTAATTGTCCATCTTTTCCAAATAGACCGAGCACTGGTCCATATAACGGCCGATATACTCCTCCTTCAGATAGGAGTTTTCGGCAATGCTGTGGTTGGCCTCCTTGAGTTGTGCATTGGAAAGGTGAAGCTCATCATTCAGCTCCTTCAACCGTTTGTTGGCGTCAATCACTTCCCTGCGGGCGGCAGCCACTTTCTTCATCTGCTTGTATACATAAAATATGGCAAGCAACAGAAAAAGTGAAAGCAGGCTGATAGATACCAGTGCCCATTTCATCTGCTCCTGCTGCTTCTCCGTCTTTTGCTGGTAAGCATCATTAATGATAGGAAAGATTTCCAGAATCTCCAGCTTGCGCAACCGGGCATTGCAGGCGGCTGCATCTTCCATACATATCTTTACATAAGAATAGGCACGCTCGATGTCTCCTTCCTGGTAAAGCAGTACGGCGAGCTTGCGTAAAGAGATATATTCACGGACAGCGGTTTTCATATCCGCCATAGCAGAAACAATCAGGTATTCCTTTTCCTTCTCTTTGTCCCCTTTCAGCCGGTAAGACTCTGATAAAGTATAGGCACAAATCGCAACGTCGTGTTCATAGTCCTTCTGCAGCGCCAGATAATCCGTCAGCAAACGGATGGCCTTGTCATATTCATTGCGTACATTATACTGGTCGGACTGAATCAAGGTATGTATCAGAAGATTATCTTTATTGACCAACAGCAACGAATCACGATATTTGTCCGTAAGCTCCGTATAAAGCTTCTTTTCATATGCCGTCACGGCATAATCGGCCATAAGGCCATAGACCGTACGGTAGATATGGTAATAATATGGATGGATATCCACCGGTAACCGGTCTATATGGATATTCCGCATCAAATCCATAACTTCCTTATACATACCGGTCATTCCCAAAACATCTGCTTTATTCATGCGGGCATTGTCTATGTATTCCCGGTTTCCAAGACGTATGGCTATCTGTTCCCTTTCCTCGGCCATGTGCAATGCAGAATCCGTATTGAACGAACGGTACTCATCCAGCAATGTGCCAAGAATGGCAAAACGTTCTTCATCCGGTATCTGCCGATGCAACTGTCTTTTCAGTTCCACCAGTTTCAGCTCTTTCTGCTCCATGTATATGGGACGCTCCTTTATCGCCTGGTCCAGTTTCAGCAGCAAAGAATCCGCCCGGCTGCTGTCTGCAGCATGAAGGCGGCACATACAGATGGTACAAAGACACAAGAATATGATTATATTTTTCATCCGGCTTTCCGATTAGTTAAAGGCAATACTTTTTGAGAATCCTCATGCAAAAGTAATTAAAATACCATAAAAACCTATTCTACTATCATTAAAAGCTCGAAAGCAGAGTGATAAAAAGGCATACTGCAAGCAAAAGAATCAAAATATTGAATTACCTTTACGGAAAATCCAAAGAAAGACCATATCATAAATATCATCCGAGCATCATGGATATACACACATTTATAGCCAATTATCAGGAAGCTTTCGGCCAACACGCCGAACTCCCCATCGCCTTTTGGTATTCAGACCGAATGGGGGCATCTACAGAGAAAGTAACCGGTTGTCTCTTCAAATGCATGAAACAAGTCAGAGACGGCAAAATCGTCAGTCTCAGCAACGAAACAATTACCTGCGGAGGAGGCAAGTTCTATACCGGATTTACTGAAATGCCCGAGCGCGTCCCGGGGTTTGTCTCCTTGAAAGAGAAATACAAGAAGACTCCCGAAATGGTGGTAGATTTTGTCAATGAGCTACAGATTTCCAGAACTGACAAAGCCTATCTGCATTTTGCCCGCATAGACAAGATACCTTCCTTTGATGAAGTGGAAGGACTGCTGTTCCTGCCAACTCCCGACATTCTATCCGGACTGGCGACATGGACCTTCTTCGACAACAATGCATCGGATGCCGTGGCAGCCCCATTCGGCTCCGGCTGTTGCTCCGTCATTACCCAAACCATCATTGAAAACCGGAAACAAGGGAAACGCACTTTCCTGGGATTCTTCGACCCCTCCGTCCGCCCATACTTCGAAGCGGACTTATTGAGCTTCACTATCCCCATGTCCCGGTTCAAGGAGATGTATCACACCATGCGCGAAAGCTGTCTGTTCGATACACATGCCTGGGGAAAAATCAAGGAAAGGATACAGCTGTCCCAATCAGGAGACGTACATATCCTCCCCTCTCCCATTTCCTTCCCCATCCTTCCGGACATTTATCTGCAGGAAATCAGAATAGAAGATGCCGCAGCCATCTACCATGCCATCGACACACACCGGGACTACTTAAGAACATGGCTGCCATTTGTGGATAATATGCGCACAATAGCTGATGAAGAAGCTTTTTTACGTCAGGTACTATCTGCTCCTGCCGAACGAAATGAACCTATATTCGGTATTTGGAACCAGCAACATGAAATCTGCGGACTGATAGGTTTCCATTTCTCCGATTTCGACAACCACCGTACAGAACTCGGCTATTGGCTACTGCCGGAATACCAGCACCGGGGCATCATTACTGAAAGTGTCCGCAAGCTGTGTCTGTGGGCCGTACAAGAAAAAGAGATAAAGCGGATACAAATTCGCTGTGCCGTGGGCAATGCAGCCAGCAACGCAGTACCGGTTCGCCTCGGTTTCATCCATGAGGGAACAGAACGTTGCGGAGAACTGCTGGCTTCTGGAGAATATACAGACATACATATATACAGCATCTTGAAAGAAGAAGTGCTGGCCAACCTCAAACGATAAAATATCAAATTATATATCAACTATTGAAATTATACATGGAACAACAACCTCATCTCAATGACCACAACAAGCAGGAGTACCCTCCTATGCATACAACGGAGCACATCATCAACCAAACCATGGTAAGGTTATTCGGTTGCGGCCGCTCCATATCAGCACACATAGAACGAAAGAAGAGCAAGCTGGACTATCGTCTTGCCGCCTGCCCCACGGAAGAAGAAATAAAGAAGCTGGAAGAGGCCGTAAACGAGGTAATCGCCCGACAGCTGCCCGTCACAACAGAATTCATTACGCAAGAGGAAGCGCAAGGACGTTTCGACTTGGAACGCCTGCCCGATGGTGCTTCGGAAACGGTACGTGTCGTGAAAGTAGGCGATTACGACGAATGCCTCTGCATCGGAGTACATGTGGAGAATACATCAGAAATCGGAACCTTCAAAATCATCAGTCACGATTGGGACGAAGAAGCCAAGCGTTGGAGAATGCGTTTTAAATTAGTCTGAAAATCTATCAATTTTAAATAAATAAGATAGCAAAATGGCATTAAACAAGCAAATAAGTCAGTCTTTCAATGACAAATAGTCAATAAAGTCAGTAAAAACTGGTTGGCATAAGGTTTGCAATATTGTTAGCGAACGACGGTTCAAGAAACGGATGGTGAAAACCCAAAAGGCAGACACCCGAAGACAAAGAACCGGAGTTCAAAACTAAACAGCATGTTTAACTTAAACAATAGGAGACTATAACTATGATGCCTGTAAGAAGAAACCAAAATTGGTTACCGAGTATTTTTAATGATTTCTTTGACAATGATTGGATGGTAAAAGCAAATGCCACCGCCCCTGCCATCAACGTATTCGAAACAGCAAAAGAGTACAAAGTTGAATTGGCTGCTCCCGGTATGACAAAAGAAGACTTCAACGTTCACATCGATGAAGAAAACAATCTGGTCATCAGCATGGAAAAGAAAACAGAAAGCAAGGAAGAGAACAACAAGGACGAAAAGAAGGAAGGCCGCTACTTGCGCCGCGAATTCTCATACACCAAGTTCCAGCAAACCATGATTCTTCCGGACGATGTCGATAAGGAAAAGATTGGCGCCCATGTAGAAAACGGCGTGTTGAACATTACATTGCCTAAGTTTACAGAAGCAGAAAAAGAAAAGGCCAAGAAATTCATCGACGTAAAATAACGCCCGGCCATTAAAAAGAAAATCTCCCGCTGCACAAGATAATGCAACGGGAGATTTTTTATATCCATAGCCATACGGAACTATTTCTTCTTCCCTTTCAGAAAACGGTCTGTCAGCCACTTGCGCACCGGTTCGTCGTATAGTTTCAAACAAGCATAAGCAAGGACAACAGCTCCCACGAAAGTAAGTATCATATAAGGGATACCTTCTGCCATTGTAGCGTTATTGTTGCATACCCAAGCCGTATAAGTGTATACCAGCGGATAATGGGTGATATAAATCGGATAGGAAATATCTCCCAGGAACTTGCATACGGCAGTAGAGCGCTTACCGGTCACCTTGCCGCCGGCTCCCATCGAAACAATGACCGGGAAGATGCAGATAATACAGAAAGCCTCGTAAAGCCCGTTCATCCAGTAACCATCCTCACCTCCGATACGGGGAATGGAAAGAACCACCACAATCAGCAGGCTGCACCACCAGAAAGCACGCTTTTCAAGCCGTATCAGCCAGCCGAGGCGTGACAGAAGCAATCCGCCGAAGAACGGATACATCAGCCGGACCATACCCACATACTGCTGTTCCCAGTTCAAGGCCCAACCACCCACAATATCGCCGGCAGGAGCAGTCAGACAACGGTATACCGTAAAACACCCTGCCACAAATACTAGCACCGACAGGGCCACCTTATTGAACTTGCGTACAAACAACGCATACAGGATATTACCGATATATTCATAATAGAGCGACCATGCCGGGCCATTCAACGGATGCATTTCCGTCCAGCCGCGAATGTCGAACTTCAGCGGAAGGGGAAGCAAAGTACAGCCCAGCAACATCACCAACAGCATTGTTCCGATGGACGTATTCTCGATAGGCGGAAAACAAGGCGACTCCTGAAAATAGAAAAAGGCAGCGCCCACAATGCTACCCATAATCACCATAGGATGCAGGCGGATGATACGGCGTTTGAAGAAAGTGCCTACGGTCATCCGGTTCCAACGGTCATCATAAGCATAGCCGATAACAAAACCGGAAAGCATGAAGAAGAAATCCACTGCCAGATAACCATGATTGATAATTTGAGTAAGATGGCTGCCACCTGCATGTGCTTCAAAAAGATGGAAGATAATAACCATGACAGCCGCCACGCCACGAAGTCCGTCAAGAATCTCATAATGCGGTTTCGAGGCAAGATAAGTAGTCTGTGTATTCATTTTGGTATAAGATATTTATTTATTCGCGTGCAAAGATAAGAGTTTTTTCCAATAAGGGAACTGATAAATATCATATAAACTCTATCAATTAATTGACAAGTATAACAGTTGTCTTTATCATTAGATACATATCACTACTTGTACTCTTTTTCCGCACAAAAAACAGCTTTTATTATCCATAATAAAAGGGCTACACCTTTTCCTTCTCATGGTGTAGCCCTTCTTCAAAAAAGAGAGCCAAATAGGATAATAATAAAGAAAAATCAGTTAACTACTTTTCTTATAACTTTTTACCGCCCACAGATTGAAGACCAATGCAAAGACCAACACGGCTCCCAGTTGCGGAAGTAGTTCGGCAAATCCGCCGCCACGGAGATAGATGGTACGCATCACCTCCACAAAATAGCGTAGCGGATTGATGCACGTAATCCATTGCGCCCACTCAGGCATACTGTGGATAGGGGTGAAAAGACCACTCATCAGAATAAGGATAAGCATGAAGAACCACATGACAAACATGGCCTGCTGCAACGTGGTCGAATGATTGGATATGACCAGCCCGAACCCCGACACCATCGGTAGAAAAAACAGCGCCATGCCGTAGATAGTGAGGAAATGTCCCGCCGGCAGAATGCCGTAAAGTACCCATGCCAGAACGAAACAGATGGTCAGCACCACAAAACCTATCAGCCAGTAAGGTATCAGCTTGGCGGCAATGAAAGTGAACTTGCCGACGGGGGTGACATTTATCTGCTCGATGGTGCCCGCCTCCTTCTCGCCCACCACATTGAGGGCAGGGAGAAAACCGCAAATCAGCGTCAGCAGCATTACCATGAGGGCAGGAATCATGAAAAGCTTGTAGTTCAGCGTGGGGTTGTAAAGATTCTGCGTAGTGATGTCCACCCGGGGAAGCGGCTTCCCGGCAAGCCCTTGCGAAGACGACTCCGAACCCAGTTCACGGGTATAGTCACTGATGATGGAAGACAAGTAGGATCCTCCCAGACTGCCCTTCGTGCCGTTCACGGCATTGGCCGCCACCAGCAGACGAGGCGCCTCTCCCTTCACCCAATCCTTTTCGAAATCACGGGGAATCTCCAGCACGACATCTGCCGAACCTGCTTCAATGGCCAGCAAAGCCTCATCGTATGTATCGGGAAGCGCTGTCAGGCAGAAATAAGTGGATGCACCGATTTTATCTACCAGACGGCGAGACAAGACGCTGTGGTCATTGTCCACTATATTCAGATTGATGTTCTTTATCTCCAGATTGGCGGCCCAGGGCATCAGTATCATAATCATGCACGGGAAAATGAAAATCAGCTTGGGCAGGAAGGAGTTGCGGAACAACTGCTTGAATTCCTTTTCAATGAGAAACTTTATCATAAGACGATATTTTAAAGATTTTAGACATAAGAACAAAAGAACAGATTTCCCGTATCCTTTTGTCCTTATGTTCTTCTGCCTGAATAATTAATATAAAATTCATATCCGCTCTTTACTCAAGCCGATGCTTGAATTTCTTGAAACTCACCGTTATCAGCAATACCGCCATCGTGGCAAGTATGCCGACCTCCATCAGCACAAGCGAAACATCCACTCCCTCAATCATCAGCTTACGCACCGCCTGGATATACCAGCGTGCAGGAAGCACAGCTGAAATGGCCTGCAGGATAACGGGCATACTCTCAATGGGGAATATCATGCCCGAAAGCAACATGGTGGGCATCATCAGCATCAGTCCGGACACCAGCATAGCGGCAACCTGCGTCCGGGTGACCGTGGAAATCAGCAGCCCCAGCGCCAGGGAGACAAAGATGAATAGCAGCGACACCACCACCAGCCAGAACAAGCTGCCCGCCACGGGAACATCGAGCACATAGACCGAAAGCAGAAGAATGGTGGTCAAGTTGACAAACGACAGCACAAAATAGGGCACCGCCTTTGCCAGAATGATGAAAAGCGGTTTGACGGGAGAAACCAGCAGGACCTCCATCGTCCCCGTCTCCTTCTCGCGCACAATGGAGATGGAGGTCATCATGGCGCAAATCAGCATCAGAATAAGCCCCATGACACCCGGCACGAAGTTGTAGGCACTCTTCATCTGCGGATTGTACAGCAGCTTGAGCTGGGGTACGATGGCAGCGGCATGCACTCCCGGCAGAAGCATCTCCTGCCCGGCAGAGGAGATGATGTTTGCGGCATAGCCTGCCTGCATAGTCGCCATATTGGGGTCTGTGGCGTCGGAGACAAGCTGCACGCGCGCCTCGCCGGTATAAAGCTTGTCCGAGAAACGCTCGCTGAAAACAAGCGCCATGTCAATCTCCCCTCTTCCGAAAGAAGCCTCCATATCGGCGGGAGAATGCAGGCGGCGGATGACGGTGAAGTATTCGCTTGCATCCATGCGGTCGATGATACGGCGGGTAACTACGTCATTCGACGGGTCGAGCACCGCCACACGCACGTTCTTCACCTCGGTGGTGATGGCAAAACCGAAAAGGATTATCTGCACGATGGGCATGCCCAGCAGAATCAGCATCGTGCGCCGGTCGCGGAAGATATGGAAGAACTCTTTTCGGATGAAAGATATGAATTGTTTCATTGTCTATATTTATATTTAGGCTCGGATAATGCGGATTTCACGGATTTTCAGTCGGCGGTTCGCACAGCTTGACGAGCCAGTTGTTGGAATACATCGTCCATCGTAGTGGCATTGAACTGCCGTTTCAGCTCCCCGGGAGTGTCGAGTGCACGGATGACGCCGTCTACCATGATGGAGATGCGGTCGCAATACTCCGCCTCGTCCATAAAGTGGGTGGTGACAAAGACGGTGATGCCCTCGTCGGCAGCCTGGTAAATCAGCTCCCAGAACTGGCGGCGCGTGGCAGGGTCCACCCCACCCGTAGGCTCATCCAGAAAGACAATCTTGGGACGGTGGAAGATGGAGACGGAGAAGGCCAGCTTCTGCTTCCAGCCCAGCGGAAGGCTTTTCACCAGTGTATCCCGTTCCTTTTCCAGCCCGAGGTGGAGGAGCAGCTCATCCGTCTTGGGGGCAATCTCCGCTTCGGGGATGCCGTAGATACCGGCAAAGAGGCGGATATTCTCCCACACCTTGAGGTCTTCGTAAAGGGAAAATTTCTGGCTCATGTAGCCGATATTCTTCTTCACTTCTTCGGGTTGGGAAGCCACATCGAAACCTGCCACACATGCCTTGCCGCCGGTGGGGCGGCTAAGTCCCGTAAGCATGCGCATGGCGGTGGTCTTGCCTGCCCCGTTGGCTCCCAGGAAACCGAAAATCTCGCCCCGATGGACTTGGAAGGAGATGTGGTCTACAGCGGTGAAATTACCGAACCGCTTGGTCAACCCTTCCACTTCAATCACCTTGTTTTCGTGGTTTTCCACCCGTTCGTGCTGCAAGCCCGGAGGGCAGAGGATGCCCGCAAAGCGTGTCAGGATACGGTCGGGGGTATCGATGCCTTTTATCTCTCCTTCGTTGATGAAGGCGATGCGGTCGCATTGGCGCGCTTCGTCGATGATGGGGGTGGAAGCAATGATGGTGATACCCTGCTCCTTCAGTCGGCGAAGCATTCCCCAGAATTCCTTGCGGGACACGGGGTCGACGCCCGTAGTGGGTTCGTCCAGAAAGAGGACATCCGGTTTATGGATAAGGGCACAGCTAAGGGCGAGTTTCTGCTTCATGCCGCCGGACAACGCTCCGGCGCGGCGCTTGCGGAAAGGTTCTATCTGCCGGTAAATGTCGCGCACCAAATCATAATTCTCCTCGATGGTGGTGTGGAAGACGGTGGCGAAGAAATTGAGATTCTCCTCCACCGTCAAGTCCGGATAGAGGGAGAAGCGTCCGGGCATATACCCCACCCGCCTGCGGATGGCTTTGTAGTCCTTCACCACATCCAGACCGCAGACCGAAGCCGAGCCTCCGTCGGCAAGCAGCAAAGTGGTGAGGATGCGGAAAAGCGATGTCTTGCCCGCACCGTCCGGCCCGATGATGCCGAAAAGCTCACCGGGAGCCACTGACAGAGAGACACCCCGCAGGGCTTCCACGCTGCCGTAACGCTTGGAGATATTAGTTAAAGTTACAGCCTCCATACATTCCTATTTTCAGCATCCCATCATTCTTCACGGCAATCTTTACGGCATAGACCAGATTGGCGCGCTCGTCTTTCGTCAGGATAGTTTTTGGAGTGAATTCGGACGTATCGGAAATCCAGGTGACGATGCCGGGGTATTCTTTCCGCACTTCCTTTCCATAATCCGCATAAACCTTCACTTGCTGCCCCTGCTTGATTTCGGCAAGCTGCTCGGAGGTGATGTAGGCACGGAGGTAAATCTGCTCCATATCCGCCACTTTGAAAAGAGGGGTGCCGGGAGCAGCCAGTTCTCCGGCTTCGGCATATTGGGCAAGGACGGTTCCCGTCAGCGGAGAGGTGATGTGGCATTTGCGCAACTGGTCTTCTATCTGCGCCACCTGGATGCCGACAGAGGAACTTTGCCACGTCAGGCTCCGGTCACTGTTGCGCAGGGTGGAGTTCTGTGCGTCGAGCTGCTTGCGGAGGACTTCGAGAAGGGACTCGGCATCATCCAGTTGCTTCTGGTTGGCGGCACCCACACGGAGCAGGTTGGACACACGGTCGCGCTCGCGCCGTGCCTGCACAATCTGTTCCTGAGTGGCGGCTACTTGCTTCAGGATATCAGGCCGCTGGCCTTCCACGGACTTGACACTGGCCTCCAACTGGAGTTTCTTCAGATAGAGTTGGACGGTATCTATAATGCCTACCTCCTGCCCGTCTTTCAGTGTCGTGCCTTCCTCGATGTCGAAACTCAGCAGTTTTCCAGACGCCTCGGCAGAAACGATGACTTCGGTAGCCTCGAACGTTCCCGTCGCATCATATTTCGGAGTACCGCCGGTACAGGCGGCAAGGAGAAATAAAAAAGGAAATAATTTCAATGATTTCATACTATTTCAAGTTATAAATTACGGATTATAGTCATTAATTGTTCAGCGTATATTTCAGCTGCCAGATGTTCATCAGCAACTGCACCTCATGCAATGCCTTGGTCTGTCGTGCCATACTTTCGTTGGTAATCTCCCGCAGCATATCGGTCACGGTCATTGTCCCGTTCTGCACCTTGGCCTCGGCTGCACGGCGGATATTCCCACGCAGACGGATAATCTCGTCATCATCCGCCATCTGGCGGCGCATGGATACAATGCCCGCATCCTGCTGCGTAGCCTGCAGGCGAATGTTGAAAAGGAACACATCCCGGCCGGTCTCTATCTGTTGGCGGGTATTGTCTATCCTGCGGCGGTCGTTCTTCAACGTATACAGACTGCCGAAATTCCAGGACATGCGCACCCCCGCCATGTAATAGGCGTTGAATTCATCTTTCAACATATTCAATCCCGGATTGCCGTATGCCCCTTGTACAAAAAGGCCGAAACGCGGCATCAACCGGGTGTTCAAGGCTGCCTCCTGCTGGTGGAGTTGCTCTCCCTGCGCATCGTACCAACGAAGTTCGGGACGGTTGTTCATCTGCCGGTCTATGTTTTCTTCGGCAGCCGGTTTCAATAAAACCGTTTCGGAAGAGAGATCCTTGCCCGTAAAGGCAGCAAGCATGCTGAGGTATGCACGGCGGGTGGTCTCCAATTCCACACGGTGCTGCCTGGTGTTCAGTTGCTCTACGCTGACTGCATCCAGGTCGCTCAGGGTGGCGATGCCATTGGCTATATAGTCGGCTACCTGCTTGTGGGTTCTTCCTAAATCTTCTTGCAAGAGGCTGTTCTGTTTCAGCTGTTCGTCCAACAGCAGGATGCCGAAAAAGAGCTGGTTCACCCGGTCAGTCAAGGCATACATGTCTACATGCTGTTTTTCCAGTTCCACTTCCGAGGCGGCACGCGTCAATCGTTTTCTGGAACGTATATCCCCACCATCCCAGAGGGTCTGCTGCACTTCGAGCATCACCTGGTACTGGTCTTTCGAAGCAGTCTTGATGTCGAGATTAGGGATTTCGACCGGTAGCCGGGTGATGTCACTCTGGTACGTGGCCTTGCCGGATAGGGAAAACTGGGGCAAGTAACCTTTTCCGGCATTGGAGAGGTCGTACCCGCGTGCCTTTTCTATCAGTCCGTATTGCCTGACCAACGGATAATTGTCTTGCGCCCGGCGCTGGCACTCTTCCAACGTGAGCTGGGCATGTGCCAGCATGGCGGCAAGAGAAAGGGTAAAAAAGAAAACGGTTCGTTTCATATCCATTCTGTTTCTTGTTTATTCTACATGGTTTTGTTCTATACACATGCAAAGATAAAGGCATAACCCTATAACCTTACAATCCATTTGTGCGCAAAGATGTTCTAATAGTACGACATTTCGTAGAAAAAGACAAATAATAGGAACACTTTATTATCTTTGCGGTGGAAATATACATTATTCATAAAGGGAAAGATATGGAAAAGAACAAACCGATAAGCGTCGCATTCGAGGACATCCGCAACAATCCGGATTTTATAGAACATTCCGAATACAGATTTATAAACGACGATTTGGGAATGGTCATCAGTTTTCAAGCAATGGGATTCAGGCTATTCCGCACCCAGCAACCTTATCGTGCCAAAGAAGGAAGGATTGTACGCATCATGCAAGGTAAGGGCCGAATCTCCATCAATCTTATCGAATATGAAGCTACAGCCCACGATATTATTATCATCCCTGACAATTCGCTGATAGAAATATCGGAAGTCAGTCCCGACTACGAATTCCAAGTCATCATGCCCACTGCCAATTTTCTGCCCGTACTACAGAATTCCATTCTTTCGGAAGCTTATACACGAAACGGAATCCGCCTTTCATGCAACAACGAGGAATGGGCACACATCAGCAGCTTCTTCTCTTTATTGTGGAATATACTACATTGTTTGCCCTACCGCCGCGGAGCTGTACAGCACTTGATTGTCTCACTTCTCTATAACCTTAAGTATATCCACGAGCACACATGCAAGTCAACTCCGTCACGCCTTTCACGCCAGGAAGAGCTATTCCGCCGCTTCATCGCTTTGGTGAACCAACACAGCAAGCACGAACGCAGCGTCAACTTCTATGCCGACAAACTATGCCTGACACCGCACTATCTGAGCTCGGTGATACGTGAAACAAGCGGACAAACCGTGATGCAATGGATTAATCAAGCAGTTATCCTCGAAGCCAAAGTATTGCTGAAACACAGTAATCTACTGGTGTTTCAAATATCAGACGAACTGAACTTTCCCAATCCGTCGTTCTTCTCAAAGTTCTTCAAACGTATGACGGGGATGACACCGGCGGAATACCAGAAACAAACCTGACCTCAAAACAGCTGTCCTATACGGGAGCCTGACGGTCCGTCGCAAGAGTCCGCTTCCAATGCCAGCATCCCTTGTTTGGCTGCCAGTCCACCGGCATAGCCTATCAGCGTATGGTTGCTGCCCACCACACGATGGCAGGGGATGAGTATGGAGAGGGCATTTGCCCCATTGGCAGCCGCCAGCGCACGTACGGCTTTCGGATTGCCCAGCTTTCGTGAAAGCTCGCCGTAGGACACTGTTTTTCCGTAAGGGATGTTCTGCAACTCCTGCCACACCGTCCGCTGGAATTCTGTTCCGACTGCAAGCAGTGGAACATCGAATATGGTCCGCTTACAGGCAAAATACTCATCCAACTGAATGATTGCCCTTGCAATCACTTCCGAAGTGCCTTCCTCATAATCGGCATGCAGCGCCTGCCGTATGCGCTTATCAACGGTTACTCTACGTTTCTCGTTCAGCATCCAGTCGCATAGGCAGAGTTTATCGCCGAAAGAGCCGAGGAGCAACTCGCCATAAGGAGATTGATAGTATTGGGTCAAAATTGTTTCCATCGAACTTAGTTTTCAGCAAAGATAGCAAATTAAATTATCATTTGTACTCCGCCCACGACTTGATAGCCAAATCATCCGGCGTCATCGTGCAGAATGCATTGATGAACGCACTTGCCAGACGGGCATTCGTTATCAACGGAATATTGAGGTCGATGGCGGCACGGCGTATCTTGTAGCCGTTATCCAACTCGCCTGCGGTGAGGTTCTTCGGAATATTGACCACCATGTCTATCTCCTTGCGGTGCAGCATGTCGAGTGCCTGCGGCTGGCGTTCGGGTTCGCTGGGCCAGTAGACGCGCGTATTCTCCACACCGTTCTCCGTAAGGAAGTTGCTGGAACCACCCGTGGCAAATATCTTATACCCCTTCTTCTGAAGCATACGCGCGGCAGAAAGCATGTCCACTTTCTGCTTCGGAGTACCGGTAGAAAGCAGGATATTTTTCTCTGGAATACGATATCCCACGGAGAGCATCGCCTTGAGAATGGCGCAGGAAGTATCGCTGCCGATGCAACCCACCTCGCCCGTACTTGCCATATCCACCCCCAGTACCGGGTCGGCCTTCTGCAGACGGTTGAAGGAGAACTGGCTCGCCTTGATGCCTACATAATCCAAATCGAACAGATTCTTGTCCGGCTTCTGTACCGGAATGCCGAGCATCACCTTCGTGGCAAGTTCAATAAGGTTTATCTTCAGCACCTTGCTGACAAACGGGAACGAACGGCTGGCACGGAGGTTGCACTCAATCACCTTGATGTCGTTCTCGCGTGCCAGATACTGGATATTGAACGGACCGGAGATGTTCAGCTCACGGGCAATCTCGCGGCTGATGCGCTTGATGCGGCGCACCGTCTCCACATACAACTTTTGTGGCGGGAACTGGATAGTGGCGTCACCGGAATGCACTCCGGCAAACTCGATATGCTCACTGATGGCGTACGCGATAATCTCTCCATCTTGCGCCACAGCATCCATCTCCACCTCCTTGGCATGCTCAATGAACTGGCTCACCACTACGGGATGTTTCTTGCTGACATTCGCCGCCAGCTTCAGGAAGCGTTCCAGCTCCTCCCGGTTGGAACAGACGTTCATCGCAGCGCCGGACAATACGTAGGAAGGACGGACCAATACCGGGAAGCCCACCTTATCCACAAAGGCGTTGATGTCCTCCAGGGAGGTCAGCGCCCGCCATTCGGGTTGGTCTACACCAATGCGGTCGAGCATGGCGGAGAACTTGTCACGGTCTTCGGCATTGTCGATGCTCCTGGCGCTTGTGCCGAGAATAGGTACCTTCTGCGCATCGAGGCGCAGGGCAAGGTTATTCGGTATCTGACCACCGGTAGAGACAATCACCCCGTGGGGATTCTCCAGTTCGAGAATATCCATCACGCGCTCGAAGGTGAGCTCGTCGAAGTAAAGACGGTCGCACATGTCATAGTCCGTAGACACGGTTTCGGGGTTGTAGTTTATCATGACACTGCGGTAGCCTTCCTGGCGGATGGTGTTCAGGGCCTGCACGCCGCACCAGTCGAACTCTACGGAAGAACCGATGCGGTAGGCGCCGGAGCCCAATACGACGATGGACTTGTGGTCGCCGAGGTAACGGACATCATTTGCCGTGCCGCTATACGTTAGGTAGAGATAGTTGGTCTGTGCGGGATATTCGGCGGCAAGGGTATCTATCTGCTTCACTACGGGCAGAATGCCTGCACTCTTGCGGAAATTGCGGACGGCAAGGATGGCTTCTTCGCCGTCCATTGCTTGTTCCAAGCCGAGGGCACGGGCTATCTGGAAATCAGAGAAGCCTTGTACTTTGGCTTTACGCAACAAGTCCACGGGAATCATTGGCAACTCTCCATCAGCCATAAAAGAGTGCAGTTCCCTGCTGGTATCCATGATGTTCATCAACTTCTCCAGGAACCAACGGTCTATCTTGGTCAATTCGTGCACCTGGTCCACCGTATACCCGGCACGGAAGGCTTTGGAGATGACAAAGATACGTTTGTCGGTAGGTTCGCGCAGAGCCTTGTCCAAATCGGCAATCACCAGTTCCTTGTTCTCTACGAAGCCGTGCATGCCCTGGCCTATCATGCGAAGCCCCTTCTGGATGGCTTCCTCGAAAGTACGGCCGATAGCCATCACCTCGCCTACCGACTTCATGCTTGAACCCAGCTCTTTGTCCACCCCGTGGAACTTGCCCAAATCCCAACGCGGTATCTTGCAGACCACATAGTCCAGGGCGGGTTCGAAGAAAGCGCTTGTGGTCTTTGTCACAGAGTTGTTCAAGTCGAACAAGCCATAGCCCAAGCCGAGTTTTGCCGCTACAAACGCCAACGGATAACCCGTTGCTTTAGAGGCAAGTGCAGACGAACGGCTCAAGCGTGCATTTACCTCTATTACCCGGTAGTCCTCGCTCATCGGGTCGTAGGCATACTGCACGTTACACTCTCCCACAATGCCGATGTGACGGATAATGCGGATAGCAAGTTCACGCAATTTATGATAGTCCGTATTGCTCAACGTCTGTGACGGGGCAATAACGATGGACTCACCCGTATGGATGCCCAGGGGGTCGAAGTTCTCCATGTTGCAGACCGTGATGCAGTTGTCGAAGCGGTCGCGCACCACCTCGTATTCCACTTCCTTCCATCCCTTCAGCGATTTCTCCACCAGCACCTGCGGGGAGAAGGAGAAGGCTTTCTCCACCAGCACATTCAGCTCTTCTTCATTGTCGCAAAAACCCGAACCCAGTCCGCCAAGCGCGTATGCGGCACGGACAATGACCGGATATCCCAGTTCCCGGGCTGCGCGACGGGCATCGGCGGCATTCTCCACGGCTTCGCTCTTGATGGTCTTTACATCAATCTCATTCAGTTTCTGCACAAAGATTTCACGGTCCTCCGTGTCAATGATGGCCTGCACGGGAGTGCCGAGAACCGTCACACCGTACTTCTCGAAAATCTTGTCTTTATAGAGGGAAACACCGCAGTTCAGTGCCGTCTGCCCACCAAAAGCAAGCATGATGCCATCCGGGCGCTCCTTCTCTATCACCTTCTCCACGAAGTAAGGAGTGACGGGCAGGAAGTAAATCTGGTCGGCAACTCCTTCCGAGGTCTGTACCGTGGCAATGTTCGGATTGATGAGAACCGTGCAGATGCCTTCCTCCTTCAATGCCTTGAGCGCCTGCGAACCGGAGTAGTCAAATTCTCCTGCCTCACCGATTTTCAGTGCGCCGGAACCGAGCAGCAGGACTTTCTTTATATTGTTTTCTTTCATTTGCATATCTGTTTATTAAAAATGTAATAGTAGTAATAAAACCTTATCTTTCTCTTACCTTACACAATCAGTCACTAATTGAATGGCATTCAGTATAGGACTGAAAGGTATTCACTCTGGGACTGAATGACATTCAGTATGGGACTCATTATACCGTCTTTTACATACTGATTATCAAGAGATTACAAACACAACCATTCTTGATAAAATTCTCTTACTAAAGCAACTTCACAAAGTCATCAAAAAGAAACTCCGTATCCGTCGGCCCGCTGGCAGCTTCGGGATGAAACTGTGCGGAGAACCAGGGATTGCGTTTGTGGCGGATTCCTTCATTAGAACCATCGTTCATATTGATGAAAAGCGGTTCCCAGTCTTCTGTCAGCGTGTTGTTGTCTACGGCATACCCATGATTCTGTGAGGTGATGAAGCAACGTTCCGTACCCACCATACGCACCGGTTGGTTATGGCTGCGGTGGCCGTATTTCAATTTGTATATCTTGGCGCCCCCAGCTTTGGAAAGCAACTGGTTTCCCATACAGATGCCGAAGATGGGCAGTTTCTCGTTCTGCATTGCCTTGCGGATATGCTGCACGGCAGCATCGCAGGTATCGGGGTCGCCAGGGCCGTTGGAGATGAACAACCCGTCGAACTCCATCCCAGTATAATCATAGTCCCAGGGAACGCGAATCACTTCCACGTCACGTTTCAGCAGGCAGCGGATGATGTTATGCTTGACGCCGCAATCCACAAGGAGCACTTTCTTCTTACCGGTTCCTTCGTTGTAACGGATAACCTCCTTGCAGCTAACTTTATCCACATAATTCACATCGGCATAAGAGGCCTCAGGCATTTCATCCGATTCATCATCAAAGGCGATACGTCCCATCATCACCCCATGCTCGCGAAGCACCTTTGTCAGTTCGCGGGTATCGATGCCCGTGATGCCCGGAATCTGTTCGCGTTTCAGCCAGTCACCGAGACTTTCCACCGCATTCCAATGGCTATAATTTTCACTATAATCGCTTACAATAATGGCTTCGGCATGGATATGCTCGCTCTCCATAAAAGTGGCAAGCCCATTCGGTTCGAGAGTAAAAGGCGGCACACCGTAATTGCCCACCAACGGATAGGTGAGCGTCATCAGCTGTCCGGCATACGAAGGGTCGGTCAGGCTTTCGGGATAACCCGTCATGGCTGTGTTGAAGACCACCTCTCCCGCTACCGGTTTTTCAAAGCCGAACGACTTGCCGTGGAAGCGGCTCCCGTCGTCGAGGATTAGAGTTACATTTCTCATTGATTCAATTAAAATTGATAAACTTGTTCTATATAATCAATAAATGCCTTGTTCAGCAGCTTCACACCGCCCGGCGTAGGATAATCGCCGCTGAAGTACCAGTCACCCGGATGCTTGGGGCAGGCCTCATGCAGCCCCTCGAGAGGCTGGTAGACAATCTGCACTTTGGCTTTCGTCCCTTTCGGAGTAAGAAGCTCCACCATCTTGGCAGAGATTTCCTCATCAGTGAAAGGAGCATAAATCTCCTTCACGTAATTCACCATCTGTTCTTTGGGCAGGCCTACCTGCTCTTTGGACTTGCGGTAGGCGGCGGCAATCACATCGCGCATCTCACGCTCCTTCAGCAGTTCCACAGCAGCCTTGAAGGCGATGAATTCGCTCATCTTAGCCATATCGATGCCATAGTAGTCGGGATAGCGCACCTGCGGTGAAGAGCTTACAATGACTATCTTCTTCGGCTCCAGACGGTCAAGGATACCGATGATGCTCTGCTTCAGGGTGGTTCCACGCACTATCGAGTCGTCGATGATGACCAGATTATCCACTCCCGGGACAAGGCTTCCGTAAGTAATGTCGTACACATGGGCGGCAAGGTCGTTCCGGCTGTTTCCTTCGGCTATGAAGGTACGCAGCTTGATGTCCTTGATGGCTACCTTCTCGCTCCGTATGCGCCGCGACAAGATATGTTCCAGCTCGTCGTGGCTGGGACTATGCCCCAAGGCGGCAATCTGCTGTACCTTCTCCTCGTTGAGGTAGTCGTCCAATCCTTGCAGCATTCCGTAAAAAGCAACTTCTGCCGTATTGGGGATGAAGGAGAAGACGGTATGGTCCACATCGTTGTCGATGGCTTTCAATATGTTGGGTACAAGTTTCTCACCCAGCAGTTTACGTTCCCGGTAAATGTCCACATCACTGCCCCGGCTGAAGTAGATGCGCTCGAAGGAACAAGGTTTCACCTCGCGCGGCTTGTTGATTTGCACGGTGCGCACCTTGCCAGCCTTGTTGATAAACATGGCTTGTCCGGGTTGCAGCTCCTTGATGGATTCGACAGGAACATTAAGGGCTGTCTGTATCACGGGACGTTCGCTGGCAAGCACCGCTATCTCGTCGTCCTGATACCAGAAGGCTGTACGGATGCCCCATGGGTCGCGTACGGCGAAAGTCTCTCCGCTGCCGGTAAGTCCGCACATCACGTATCCCCCATCCCACTCCTTGCTCGAAGTGCGCAGCACGTTGGCAAGGTCGATGTGGTTTTCTATATAACGGGTGATGTCCATGCCTGCCAGCCCTTCCGCTTCGGCAAGGTTGAAGAGGCGCTCCACTTCGCGGTCGAGGCGATGTCCCAACTGCTCCAGCATGATGTAGGTATCGGCATATTTGCGCGGATGCTGGCCGATGGCGGTAATGCGTGCGAAGATTTCATCCACATTCGTCATGTTGAAGTTGCCGCAGAGGGCAAGATTCTTGGCACGCCAGTTGTTTCTCCGGAGGAACGGGTGCACGTACGAGATGCCGGACTTTCCGGTAGTGGAGTAACGCAGGTGTCCCATATAGACCTCCCCTGCAAAGGGCAGCACACGCTTGGCATAGTCCGCATCGTGCAGCTGTTCCTTGGTCAAGTCCTTGAAGTGACCCTGCACCGTACCGAAAATTTCGGTAATGGCGCCCGAGCCGAGAGCACGCTCACGGAACATATATTCCTCGCCGGGACTGGCTTCCAGTTTCACGCAGGCCAGTCCGGCACCTTCCTGCCCACGGTTGTGTTGTTTCTCCATCAGGAGATAGAGCTTGTTGAGTCCGTACATCCATGTTCCGTACTTCTCTTCATAGTACTCCAGCGGTTTCAGCAGGCGTATCATGGCGACGCCGCATTCATGCTTCAGTTGTTCCATCTATTTATTTACAATTTACCATTTACAATGTACAATTTTAAGTGTACAATTTTCTTTTCCTTATTATAGCATACAATTACCATTTACATTTACCCCTCCCAAGCGCAGCCCCATTGTACATTGTAAATGGTAAATTGTACATGTCCTCATTCTACAGTCACCGATTTCGCAAGATTCCTCGGCTGGTCCACATCCATTCCCTTGCACACGGCAATGTGATAGGCAAGTAATTGCAGAGGTACCGTAGTTATTAACGGATCAAGGCACTCCATTGTTTCGGGAAGCTCGATGCAAGTGTCGGCTATTTTACTGATGACCGTATCTCCCTTTGTCACAATGGCGATAACCCTGCCTTTACGCGCCTTTATTTCCTGGATATTGCTCAGCACCTTTTCGTAAAGCCCATTCCGAGTGGCAATGACCACTACCGGCATTTCGGCATCTACCAAGGCAATGGGACCATGCTTCATTTCGGCGGCAGGATAGCCCTCGGCATGGATATACGAAATCTCCTTCAACTTCAAAGCACCTTCCAGGGCTACGGGATAACTGTATCCGCGTCCCAGATAGATAAAGTTGTGTGCATAGGTGAATATCTTGGAAAGTTCCGCTATGCGGTCGTTCAGTTTCAAGACCTCCTTCATCTTGTCGGGGATATGTCCCAATTCCTTGACAACTGCCAGGTATAACCCTTCGTCCATCGTCTTTTTCTCTTTGGCAAGTGTCAGGGCCAGCATGGTAAGCACCGTTACCTGCCCGGTGAAGGCTTTGGTGGATGCCACACCTATTTCCGGTCCCACGTGGATATAGGAACCCGTATACGTGGCACGGGGAATGCTGGAACCGACGGCATTGCAGATGCCATATATAAATGCCCCACGATTTCTGGCAAGCTCCACGGCAGCCAGCGTATCGGCCGTTTCACCGCTTTGCGAGATGGCAATCACCACATCGTTGCTGTCAATCACCGGGTCGCGGTAACGGAACTCACTGGCATACTCCACCTCCACCGGAATACGGCAGAAGCTTTCAATCAAATGCTTGCCGATGAGGGCGGCATGCCATGACGTACCGCATGCCACGATGACGAAGCGTTTGGCCGCCAGCAGACGTTCCTTATAATCAATCACTGCAGAAAGAACCACGTTCGTACCCTCCACATTGATACGCCCGCGCATGCAGTCGTGAATGCAGCCGGGCTGTTCGAAGATTTCCTTCAGCATGAAGTGCGGATAACCGCCCTTCTCCAGCTGGCCGAGATTGAGCGCTACCGTCTTTACCTCGTGCGGACATTCCACATTCTTCAGGTTAACAACCTTCAGCTTCTCTCCCCGACGGATGAGGGCAATCTCTTCGTCTTCCAGATACACCACCTTATCCGTGTATTCCACAATCGGCGTGGCATCCGAAGCCAGGAAAAACTCTCCTTCACCGATGCCCACCACCAGCGGACTGCTCTTGCGTGCAGCGATTATCCCATCCGGATTGTCCTTGTCGAGCACCGCAATGGCATACGCCCCAATCACTTCCTGCAAGGCAAGTTGCACCGCCGTCAGCAGGTCAATATGGTTTGTCACCTGAATGTATTCAATGAGCTGTACCAGCACCTCGGTATCAGTGCTGCTTTTAAATACATAACCTTTGGCTTGAAGTTTTTCTTTAAGGACGGCGTAGTTTTCAATAATGCCGTTATGGATGAGGGCGAGGCGTTCGGAAGAGGAATAATGGGGATGGGCATTGACGGAACAAGGTTCTCCATGAGTAGCCCAACGTGTATGTGCAATACCAATGTTACCGGAAATATCTTTTTGAGCAACGAAAGTTTCAAGTTCCGAAACCTTACCTTTCGCTTTGTACACGTTCAACTGTCGGTTATCACTGATTAATGCTACCCCTGCACTATCATATCCACGGTACTCCAACCGCTTCAGACCCTTGATAAGAATGGGGTAGGCTTTCCTTTGACCTATATAGCCTACTATTCCACACATAATGTATCAGTATTTGATTTTGCGCTGCAAATATACATATTCTTAAGAACATAAAGTTAATCTTTTCACTATTTATTTATCAAAAGAATAGAAAAAAGTTGTTTTTACATCAAAAAGTTAAAGAAAGTATTATTTTAAAAGCAAAAGGCTTAATTTATAAATCCAAATCAAACCGTCTGATTTTGATTTAGGATTAAAAGAAAACAGAGGGTGTTTTCTATCAATTCATAACTTCATCTTCTATCGCAGGAATTTTGCAAGAAAGAAGGCAGGAATACATATTAGCATTTTGCAATTAATACCATATATTTGCCGAACATTTTGAAACCACAAACAATATTATACAGCAATAAAGAAAGCTTATAATCATGAAACAAGAACTTTTTAACAACAAAACAAAAGCAGAGGATTACCAGCGACAGCCCAAACAGTTGGGCTTGTATGAGGCATCCCATGAGCACGATGCCTGCGGAGTAGGCATGCTGGTCAATATCCAGGGAGGAAAATCACATGAACTGGTAGAATCGGCATTGAAGGTACTGGAAAACATGCGCCACCGTGGAGCGGAAGGGGCGGACAACAAAACCGGAGACGGTGCCGGCATCATGCTGCAGATACCGCACGAATTCATTCTGTTGCAGGGCATTCCCGTTCCCGAGAAGGGAAAATACGGCACCGGCCTGCTTTTCCTTCCCAAAGACGGAAAAGACCAGGCTGTCATCTTGAGCGTCATTATCGAAGAGATTGAAAAGGAGGGATTGACCCTGATGCATCTGCGCAACGTGCCCACTTGCCCCGAAATATTGGGAGAAGCGGCTCTTGCCAACGAACCGGACATCAAGCAAATTTTCATCACCGGATTTACGGAAAGCGAAACCGCCGACCGCAAACTCTATATAATAAGGAAAAGGATAGAGAACAGAATACGCAAGTCGGACATCCCCACCCGCGAGGATTTCTACATCGTCTCGCTCTCTACGAAGAACATCGTCTACAAGGGGATGCTCTCTTCCTTGCAGTTGCGCAACTACTTCCCCGACCTCACCAACAGCTACTTCACCAGCGGGCTGGCATTGGTGCACTCCCGTTTCAGCACCAACACTTTCCCCACCTGGGGACTGGCACAGCCTTTCCGCCTGCTGGCACACAACGGCGAAATCAATACCATCCGCGGCAACCGCGGCTGGATGGAAGCCCGTGAGAGTGTACTCTCCTCTCCCGCCCTGGGAGACATCCGGGAGATACGCCCCATCGTGCAACCGGGCATGAGCGACAGTGCCTCACTGGACAATGTGCTCGAGTTTCTCATCATGTCGGGCCTGAGCCTGCCGCACGCCATGGCCATGCTCGTGCCGGAATCTTTCAACGAAAAGAATCCCATCAGCGAAGATTTGAAAGCTTTCTATGAATACCACTCCATCCTGATGGAGCCGTGGGACGGACCGGCGGCACTGCTTTTCAGCGACGGGCGCTATGCAGGCGGCATGCTCGACAGGAACGGACTGCGCCCTGCACGCTACCTGATTACGCAGGGCGGCATGATGGTAGTGGCCAGCGAAGTCGGCGTGATGGATTTCGAGCCGGGAGACATCAAGGAAAAAGGACGCCTGCAACCGGGCAAGATACTGCTTATAGACACCGAGAAAGGCGAAATATATTATGACGGCGAACTGAAGAAACAACTTGCCGAAGCCAAACCATACCGCACTTGGCTGGCCGGCAACCGCATCGAGCTGGACGAACTGAAAAGCGGTCGCAAAGTCTCCCATAGCGTGGAGAACTACGACAGCATGCTGCGCATCTTCGGCTACTCCAAAGAAGACGTGGAACGGCTGATTGTCCCGATGTGTACCACCGGTGCCGAACCCATCAACTCCATGGGCAATGACACCCCGCTGGCAGTACTCTCGGACAAGCCGCAACTACTGTACAACTATTTTCGCCAACAGTTTGCCCAAGTCACCAACCCTCCTATCGACCCGATACGCGAAGAACTGGTAATGTCGCTGACCGAATACATCGGAGCCGTAGGCATGAACATACTGACACCCAGCGAAAACCATTGCAAGATGGTGAGGTTGAACCATCCCATCCTGAACAACGCCCAGCTGGATATTCTCTGCAACATCCGGTACAAAGGCTTCAAGACCGTGAAACTGCCCCTGCTCTTCGAAGTGGCAAAAGGGTGCCAGGGATTGCAGCAAGCATTGGCAACCCTCTGCAAGCAGGCGGAAGAATCCGTCAACGAAGGAGTGAACTACATCGTGCTTTCCGACCGCGACGTAGACGCCGCCCATGCCGCCATTCCGTCACTGCTTGCCGTGTCGGCGGTACACCACCATCTTATCTCCGTGGGCAAACGGGTGCAGACGGCACTGATTGTAGAAAGCGGCGAAATCCGCGAAGTGATGCACGCCGCACTGCTGCTGGGTTTCGGAGCCAGCGCACTGAATCCGTATATGGCTTTTGCCGTCATCGACAAACTGGTGAACGAAAAGGAAATACAGCTCGATTACGCCACTGCCGAAAAGAAATATATCAAGTCCGTCTGCAAAGGCTTGTTCAAGATTATGAGCAAGATGGGCATCAGCACCATCCGTTCTTACCGGGGCGCGAAAATTTTCGAGGCCGTAGGACTGAGCGAGGAGTTGAGCAATGCCTACTTTGGCGGACTGAGTTCACGCATCGGAGGCATACGCCTGGATGAAGTGGCACGCGACGCCATCGCCTTCCACAAGGAAGGGATGGAGGTTCTTAAAAAGAAGGGGGAAGCGGAGCTATTGCCGAACCGCGGACTGTATGCCTTCCGCAAGGATGGTGAGAAGCACGCCTGGAACCCGGAAACCATCAGCACACTGCAACTTGCCACACGCCTGGGAAGCTATAAGAAATTCAAGGAGTTCACTGCCATGGTAGACAGCAAGGAATCTCCCATCTTCCTACGCGATTTCCTCGACTTCCGCCGCGCTCCTATCAGCATAGACCGGGTGGAACCGGTAGAGAACATCGTACAGCGCTTTGTCACCGGCGCCATGTCCTACGGCTCCATCAGCCGCGAAGCCCACGAAGCCATGGCTATTGCCATGAACAAGCTGCATGGCCGGAGCAATACGGGCGAAGGAGGCGAAGACCGGGCACGCTTCATACCGCGCGAAGACGGCACCAGTCTGCGCAGCGCCATCAAGCAGGTGGCCTCAGGACGTTTCGGTGTCACCGCAGAATATCTGGTGAATGCGGACGAAATACAGATAAAGATTGCCCAAGGCGCCAAGCCGGGCGAAGGCGGACAGCTGCCGGGCTTCAAAGTGGATGAAGTGATTGCCAAGACACGCCACTCCATTCCGGGCATCTCGCTGATTTCCCCCCCGCCCCACCACGACATTTACTCCATCGAAGACCTGGCACAGCTCATCTTCGACCTGAAGAACGTGAACCCACGGGCAAAAATCAGCGTGAAGCTGGTGGCAGAAAGCGGTGTGGGCACCATTGCCGCCGGTGTGGCAAAGGCAAAGGCCGATTTGATAGTCATCTCGGGTGCAGAGGGCGGTACGGGAGCCTCTCCTGCATCATCCATCCGCTATGCCGGCATCTCGCCCGAACTCGGTTTGAGCGAAACGCAACAGACACTGGTGCTGAACGGCCTGCGCGGACAAGTGATGCTGCAAGTGGACGGACAGCTCAAAACAGGCCGCGACATCATACTGATGGCAATGCTCGGAGCCGAAGAATTCGGCTTCGCCACCAGTGCCCTGATTGTACTGGGTTGCGTAATGATGCGCAAATGTCACCAGAACACCTGCCCCGTAGGGGTGGCGACACAGAACGAAGAACTGCGCAAGCGCTTCCGCGGACGCAGCGAGTATCTGGTGAACTTCTTCACTTTCCTGGCCCAAGAGGTACGCGAATACCTGGCGGAAATCGGGGTGGAACGCCTGGACGACATCATTGGACGTACAGACCTTATCGTCCGCAAGCCGGATGACGGAATCAGGAAACATCAGTTGATAAGCTTCGACAAACTACTGGCACGCGTAGACAATGAAGCCGCCATCCGCCACGTCACCGACCAACAGCATGGCATCGACCATGTGAAAGATGTAGAGATGCTACATGCCGCCGCCGAAGCCGTAGAGAACCAGAAAGAAATCTCGCTGGAGTACACCATCGCCAATACCGACCGTGCCTGCGGCGCCATGCTCTCTGGTGTCATTGCCGCAAAATACGGAGAAAAAGGGCTGCCCGAACATACGCTGAACGTGAAGTTCAAAGGCTCTGCCGGGCAGAGTTTCGGGGCATTCCTTGTCCCGGGTGTCAACTTCAAGCTGGAAGGCGAGGCCAACGATTATCTGGGCAAAGGTCTGAGTGGCGGACGCATCGCTGTCCTGCCTCCGGTACGGAGCAACTTCGAGGCAGAGAAAAACACGATTGCAGGCAACACCCTGCTTTACGGCGCCACAAGCGGTGAAGTTTACATCAACGGCCGTGCAGGCGAGCGCTTTGCCGTCCGCAACTCCGGTGCCACAGCCGTAGTGGAGGGTGTAGGCGACCACTGCTGCGAGTATATGACCGGCGGGCGCGTGGTAGTACTCGGACAGACGGGACGCAACTTTGCCGCAGGCATGTCCGGCGGTGTGGCCTACGTATGGAACCGGGACGGCAACTTCGACTATTTCTGCAACATGGAAATGGTAGAACTGAGCCTCATCGAAGAGGCCTCCTACCGCAAGGAACTGCACGAGCTCATCCGCCAGCACTACCTGTACACCGGTTCCAAACTGGCACGCACCATGCTCGATGACTGGCCACGCTATGCCGACCAGTTCATCCAGGTAGTCCCTATCGAATACAAAAAAGTGCTGCAAGAGGAGCAGATGCAGAAATTGCAACAGAAGATTGCAGAAATGCAACGCGATTATTGAATCGCGAATTAATAATGAAAGAATGAAAGACTGAGGAAATTCCCCTTTCATTCTTTAATTCTTTAACTTTTTAATTTGTTCATCATGGGAGATCCAAAAGCATTCCTCAATATCCCCCGCCAAGAGGCGGGTTACCGTCCGATACACGAACGTATCACAGACTTCAGCCAAGTGGAACAGACACTGAACAGCCACGACCGCAAGCTCCAGGCCTCGCGCTGTATGGACTGCGGCGTACCCTTCTGCCACTGGGCATGTCCGCTGGGCAATAAAGACCCGGAATTCCAAGACGCGCTCTACCGGGGCAAATGGCGCGAAGCCTATCAAATACTGAACAGTACGAATGATTTTCCGGAATTTACGGGACGCATCTGCCCTGCCCTTTGCGAGAAGTCGTGCGTACTGAAACTCTCGTGCAACGAACCGGTCACTATCCGCGAGAACGAAGCCGCCATTGCCGAGGCTGCTTTTCGCGAGGGCTACATCACCCCCCTCCAGCCCGAACGCAACGGAAAGAAAGTAGCCGTCATCGGCGCCGGCCCTGCCGGATTGAGCGTTGCCGTACGGCTGAACGCCAAAGGTTACGAAGTTACCCTATTCGACAGCAAACCGATGCCGGGAGGACTGTTGCGTTACGGCATCCCCAACTTCAAGCTGGACAAAGCCGTCATCGACCGCCGCATGAAAATCCTCGAGGCCGAAGGTATCTTGTTCAAGATGGGAGTCCATGTCGATGTGCAGAAACTGCCTGCCGGATTTGATGCCTACGCCATTTGTACCGGTACGCCCACCGCCCGCGACCTCTCCATTCCGGGCAGGGAGCTGAAAGGCATCTACTTTGCCCTCGACATGCTGGCACAGCAGAACCATATTCTGGATGGAGATACCTTCCCGAAAGACCAGCTCGTCAACGCCCGCGGCAAACGGGTACTCGTCATCGGCGGCGGCGATACCGGGTCTGACTGTATAGGCACCAGCATTCGCCAGGGAGCCGTCAGCGTAACCCAGATTGAAATTATGCCCCAACCGCCCATAGGACACAACCCGGATACTCCCTGGCCGCAATGGCCCGTCGTACTGAAAACCACCAGCAGCCACGAAGAAGGCTGTACCCGTCGATGGTCCCTCGCCTCTACCCGGTTCATCGGGAAGAATGGCAAGGTATGCGGTGTGGAAGTGGAAGAAGTGGAGTGGCTTCCGGCAACAGACGGTAACCGCCCTACCATGAAATCTACGGGTAAGAAAGAGGTCATCGAAGCCGATATGGTGCTTCTTGCCATGGGTTTCCTCAAGCCCGAGCAACCGAAGTTTGCAGAGAACGTATTCGTGGCAGGCGATGCCGCCCACGGCGCCAGCCTCGTGGTACGTGCCTTGGCCGACGGACGACGAGTGGCAACAGAGATAGACCGTTACCTCGAACCTCTAAAAGAAAACAAGAAATGATTTTCCTTTCTTTAATTTTTAACCTTTAATTTTTAATTCTCATGTGTGGAATAGCAGGAATCTTCAACATACAGTCTCAAACTCCTGAGTTGAGAAACAAAGCGCTACGGATGGCGCAGAAAATCCGTCATCGCGGACCGGACTGGAGTGGTATCTACGTAGGCGGCTCCGCCATCCTCGCCCACGAACGCCTCTCCATTGTCGACCCGGAATCCGGCGGACAACCCTTATATTCACCCGACCGCAAACAGGTGCTTGCCGTCAATGGCGAGATTTACAACCATCGCGACATCCGTGCCCGCTATGCCGGAAAATACGCCTTCCAGACAGGTTCCGACTGCGAAGTCATCCTTGCCCTTTACAAAGACAAAGGCATCCGCTTCCTCGAAGAGCTGAACGGCATCTTCGCCTTCGCCCTCTATGATGAAGAAACGGACGATTACCTCATCGCCCGCGACCCCATCGGCGTAATCCCCCTTTATATAGGACGCGACAAAGACGGACACATCTACTTCGGCAGTGAGCTGAAAGCCCTTGAGGGTTTCTGCGACGAGTACGAGCCTTTCCTTCCCGGCCACTACTACCGTGGGCGCGAGGGCAAGATGCACCGCTGGTACACCCGCGACTGGATGGACTATGCCGCTGTGAAGGACAACTACACTCCTGCCGCCGAACGTAATGCCGCGCCGGCTTCGATAGGCCGGACAGCCTACAGCACACAAGTCACGGCTGTGCACGACGCACTTGAAGCCGCCGTACAGCGCCAGTTGATGTCCGACGTCCCCTACGGTGTCCTGCTCAGTGGCGGACTCGATTCTTCCGTCATCTCTGCCATCGCCAAGAAATATGCCGCCAAACGCATCGAGACAGACAACAAGGCAGATGCCTGGTGGCCGCAGCTCCATTCCTTCGCCGTCGGCTTGAAGGGTGCTCCCGACTTGCTTAAAGCCCGCGAAGTGGCCCGTCATATCGGTACCGTGCATCACGAGATAAACTATACCGTTCAGGAAGGCCTCGATGCTGTCCGCGACGTCATCTATTTCATTGAGACTTACGACATAACCACTGTCCGCGCCTCCACCCCCATGTATCTGCTGGCACGTGTCATCAAAAGCATGGGCATCAAGATGGTACTCAGCGGCGAAGGTGCGGACGAGGTGTTCGGTGGTTACCTTTACTTCCACAAGGCGCCCACACCGCAAGCCTTTCACGAAGAAACCGTGCGCAAGCTCTCCAAACTGCATCTGTACGACTGCCTCCGTGCCAACAAAAGCCTTGCAGCCTGGGGAGTGGAAGGACGTGTCCCCTTCCTCGACAAAGAATTCCTGGATGTTGCCATGCGCATCAATCCGGCAGTCAAGATGTGCCCCGGCAAGGAGATAGAAAAGAAAGTAGTCCGCGAAGCCTTTGCCGACATACTCCCCCAGAGCGTTGCCTGGCGGCAGAAAGAACAGTTCTCCGACGGTGTGGGCTACAGTTGGATTGATACGCTGAAAGCCGTCACTGCCGCTGCCGTCAGCGACGAACAGATGGCACATGCCGCCGAACGCTTCCCGATACATACCCCGCAAAATAAGGAAGAGTATTACTATCGCACCATCTTCGAAGAGCATTTCCCCAGTGAAAGCGCAGCCCGGAGTGTTCCCAGCGTACCCAGTGTGGCATGCTCCACCGCCGAAGCGCTGGCATGGGACGCCTCTTTCCAAGGAAAGAACGACCCCAGCGGACGAGCAGTAGCGGGGGTACACGAAGAAGCATACAAGGATTAAAAAAAGAGCTGCCGACAGATTTCCTGCCAGCAGCTCTTCTCATTTTTTATTTATCAAATCCTATCGGACTAAAACATCATTGTCTGTCCGCCAATCACACCTGCCACAGCACTCGCTACGGCAATAATAAGTTTCAAAATCACATTCCACGTTTTCTTCATAAAGATTATCCATTATCTGATTAATAATTCATAGCTACTGTTATCCCAGTGGATTCTCACCTTGGTCTCCATCCGAATCCGAACCTCCTCCTTCCGAACCGGAGCCGCCATCTGTAGAAGTCTTCCCCTTAAGATAATCATCCAAACTCACCAAATCCAGCCTTTCTCCAGCACGGGTAGCAGCCTTCGATATCTTCAGTTCCCTATTCGCCTGAAAACAGATACGGACGCTCTCCACACTCTTGGCTGTCACGTCATCAGCCTTTTCCTCACCTTTCGATTTGGCTGCCAGTATAAAGACACCCAGCCCGGCTATATTAACCGTCTTTCCTTCCAGCAACTGCTCTTTCAGCTTTTCCACAAAGTTCTGCATCGTACTCTTGATGTCACCGATAGACAGAGAAGAGCGGTCCTGCATCTTCTGTGCAATAAACGCCAAATCCACGCTTTGCCCCAATGTTACCAACTGCGGATAATACTTCTTGGGAGAGTTTTCAACCCTGGGGTCCGACGGTCTCTCCACCGTCCTGAAAATTACACTCATACTTTTTTTCTTTAGAGATTTAAATTCGTTTTCCTATTCACACGTTTCGTTGATCAACGATGCAAAGGTGAGGATTAAAAACTATGTAACCAAAGAAAAAAGGTGCTTGGGAGTAGTTTTTCTGAGAAAAGTGATAAAGTATTAATTATAAGATAATTGATGCAGAACAAAGAATCTCTTCATGAAACAGATATAAATAAGACTGAGCAAAAGAATAACACATAGCAGATACCAGTAACCATAATTCAAACATATTATATATCCTACGATTATAGCAGTTTGTACCCCCATGTAAATAGAAGAAACTATCACATGAGGAACTTTAAGCTCATTCGCCATAATCTGATACATATGCTTACGATGCGGCAAGCCGATATTCTCATGAAGCATCAGGCGATGAATAATGGTCAATACACTATCCACTCCATAAACAGCCAATAGAACCATCCAACTGAAATCTCCGGTACGGATGACCAGTTTCCCTATCAAGAAGAGAACGATGAAGGCAATACTTACCGCACCTACATCGCCCGCAAAGCATTTCGCCTTCTTGCGGAAATTGAAAAAGCAAAAGACAAGCACGGAACAGATAACCGTATAAATAAAATCCTTCTCAACAAAAGGAATGATTTCCTGATTGATATAAGCCAATGCAGCCAATACCACCAAAGAATAACCTCCTGTTATGCCGTTTATCCCGTCCATAAAATTATACGCATTGATAATTCCCGTACAAACTATCAACGCCAAAATAAGCCACCACCAGGATAAAGAGAAGAGTCCCCATTGATAAAACATTAACGCCATTGCCGAAAAATGAAAAAGCAACCGTATCAACTGACCGGTAGATTTCACATCATCTACAAAGCTGATGAAAGTTACCAGCGTTAAAGCCAGCATAAAACAAGGATATTCCCAACCACTTGTCAAGAAACAAGCCAACGCACCGAAATAGAAAATGATGCCGCCACCTCTTAGAGTGATACGTGTATGCGAACTGCGTTCGTTCGGTTTGTCGATGATGTTACACCTATCAGCTATCTTAAAATAAAAAAGTTCTACTACGAATAGCAGAACTAAAACGATTAGATAATACATAAATACGAATTTACTCTATTGTAAGTGATCCATACATCGTACCCACTATTTATTAGGCAGTTACGTCCATATGAATTCTATGAAAAATTAAATTTATACTGATTTGAATTTGAGTATTTATTTCATTAATAACTATATTTGAAAATTAGTTAATACATCCATTGGCTCCCAATTCAACTCTTTACGAGCCTTATCATTTGAAAATGTAAGGCTTTTGGTCATTTTCTCAAGTTTATTGCTATTAATTGGAGCTTTGTTACCAAACAAATCACCGATCTTTGCCATACACCATGCTACCCAATAAGGAATATTCAATGGTTTCCCTTTACCAAGCTGCTTTGCGACTGATACAGAAAGCTCACCAAAAGACGACTGTTTTGTATCACATACATTGTATACCCCACCTTTTTCTTCCAATAATGGTACTAAGTTTGCAATATCTTCAGCCATCAAGATACTCTTTATTACTTTTCCACCAGCAATATTCATATAGAAGCCCTTCTTAATACCATTTACCATAGCACCCAAGTTACCCAGCGCATTTTTGCCGGCGAGCAGTGAAGGACGAAGTATTCCAAGCTTAACATTATTATTTCGACACCATTCCGTAAGATACTCCTCAGCCATAATCTTACTCTTTGCATATGGCGTATTACCTTCTAAAGGATGCTCTTCGGTTACAAGATTACCAAACTCACATCCATATACAGCAACAGTACTGATAAAAATCAAAGCCTTGGGTACGCCCACTTTCTCCAATGCTGCACAAAGGTTTACTGTACCCTGATAATTTACATCAAAAAACGCCTGTTTTTCTGCCTCTGTTTTGGGTATCATATGAGCCTTACCACAAGCATGCAGCACCACATCATAATGCTGACCTAACATAGGAACCTCTTTCGCCAGATTCGCTTTGATTATATCATCAGGAGTGATACCACAAGTAGTTACCTCATACATCTTATCCAATACCGAGCGAGCATTCTTACCTAAAAAGCCCGTTCCTCCTGTGAAAAGTAAATTTTCCATTACAAGTTAATAATCTTTATTCTTAAAGTCTTGAATAAAAATGTAGGAACATTCACAAAGAAATACATACAATAGCCTAAAAATAATGGTATATTCAACATCTGCTGATACAGCATAGCATGATATCTAATTAGTACCCATTTGTTACTAGAAACAGAATTTTCCCGAATACGGTAATACCCTATCGGCTGCTTCACGCCATATCCAATCTTACACTTCTTTAGTACAGAAATCCACAGGCCCCAGTCTTGGCGTTTGCGAATCGTAGGCATATATACCTTGCCTATCTTTTCTGTATCATATACGGCAGAAAGGCACCCCACAAAGTTATCCATGACAATTCTTGCGTAGGTGAGTTTTTTAAGGCAGATATTTATTCCAATCTCTTTCCCAATTGTATCACATAGCATATATGAACCATATGAAAAAGCAGCATCTTTTTCAATCATAAACAGAATTTGTTTCTCCAACTTATCGGGTGTCCACAAGTCATCACTATCGCAAAATGCAATAAACCGACCTTTTGCCTCCTTGATAGAATTATTTCGAGAAACGCCACCTCCTGCATTTTTTTCCAAACAAAAGAGTTTTATCCTACTATCTTTTTCTACATATCTTTGTATGACCTCCACAGAATCATCAGTCGAACAATCATCGGTAATAAGAAGTTCCCAATTCTTATAGGTTTGAGCTAAAATGGAATCAATTGTTTCACTAATAAATTCTGTACTATTATAACTAGGTGTAATAATTGACACTAAACCGTATTCTTTCATAAACCACTATTATCCTTAATCCATTATGTGATTTCATGTAAATTTTATCATTTCAAAGTGTCAAAGAGAACAAATATGGGTATATGGCTTTCCCTAGTTTTGACAAAAAAGCGACTGTAGAGGGATTCACTATATTTTCATAATATATATTCCCCTTTTACCTGTCCTTGGAGAATCAAAGCAGATATAATGTCCAGATGTTGAAACACGTGGATGTAAATCGCAAGCAATATGACACTTGAAATTCTTTGTTTGGAATCTCTTCGGGGAATAAACCTTGACAATTGGAGTCACTTTATGTTCGTTTGCATCTACCATGTATATTTTCGCCATTCGACGTGAATCTGGATATGTATCTGTAACAAATAAATCGTCAGTCACGAATGATTGATGCCCATCTGAATTTAGTTTTTCTCCAGCAATAATTTGTACATTATCTAAATTATTCACATCAAAGATAGCATGACACGATTTTCCATTCAAGACAACAGAAGCCACTAGTTGATTTCTATTATTCCAAACATAATGAGAACCAGACTCTTGTGTCGGCAAAAGAATCAGTCTATCTTCCTTGATGTCATATACAACCATCATAGTATGACGTTTCATATAGTCATCATCGCGAGGAATGCATCTATATAAGAATGCTATATAACGATTATCCTTTGAAAATTCAGTATGGGTCACAAAGTGTATATACCCCCTAGTGTATTTCTCGCCAGCTAAAGGAGCTAATTCTGTCAAGGGAACGACAAGCTTTCTAGTGTTATTGATCAAATCAACAATATAAAGCCCTGTTTCCTCTAAAATATCTTTATCAAGATATGAATCGTCAGAATAAGGATATCCGTACCCAGGCATGCACCTTTCAAGCCGTTCGTAACTAAATGTTGTAGCTAGAGTTCCATTACTATTAATTGCATCAATAGGCCAATCATATATTTTTTCTGTTTTAGTGTTAATATTGATACTCTTCGAACAAATCTTGCCGCCTATTGCTGTATTGAAAATAATCCTATTTTTATCTAACCATTGTAATCTACAACCTTTATGATAGTTCCAAGCATAAGTATCATCAAGTTTGTGAAAATCTCCTAACTTCCCATTTTCAATATCAAAATATCCGATTCCTTCTCCCTCATTAGCTTTTGGCATACGTAAATCAACTGTTAATTTATGAGCAAGACACTTTGTGTCATCCCCATTCAAAGGTGATACGTCATGAAAACCAAAGTAATACCCTTCTCGATAATCCACATCACTGGAAAAATAGTCTTTAGGCCGAGGAAAAATATCATAGCAACCTTGATACGCATTACGGATAAACTGTTTGAGTGCGGGATTATTCTTAACTTTATGATATACAAATTCTTCCAATTTATTCATGATAGAATGTATCTAAGATGTACTTAATTGATTCTCTATTGTACTTGAAATAAGTCTTTTTCTTAAGTGTAGATGTCGATATATGTTCATTATCCTCAATCACAAGGTTTGGAACATAACGCACCTTCTTGCCAGCCTTCATAACGATTTCTGCAAGAAACAATTCTTCTCCAAACAAAAAAATCGGATACTCTATCTTTCTATTAGATTCAAAAAAGCTTCGAGTTAAAAGTATAAAAGAACCATGGCCAGCATAAATATCAATCTCAGGATAGTTAACTTGTAGTTTTTTACACTGATAGGCGGACATCGTATAAAGATAGTAAAGAACAGGAATTTTATACATATAATACAGAAGTTGCAGTTTCTTCTTTGAATAACGACTAATTACCTTAGGATTGCGATCACGATTCTCAACTTTAGAGAATATTTTGGGAGCAATCCAAGCTACATCTTGCGCTATAATTATATTTTCAAGATTAATGAAAAAATTCTCTGCTACTGTTATATCCACATTTGAAATTGCAACATAATCATAATCTAATATGTTAGCGATACTATTAATTACGGTTTGAGCACCTATTAAATACCCTACATTATTCAATTTAGTTACTGATACTTTTACATATGAATAACTATCATAGGTTACTTCTTCAACACTGGTTGAGTTATCAGCAATACTTATATCAACTTGGATATTGCGCACCTTAGAAACCGCAAAATTAATGCTCGTTAAGTATGATGTTAGCTCCGAATATGAATTATAATTAACACAAACAATTAATAATTTCATTTCAAGTAATTATTTACAAATCTTTTTTATAACTTCAAGATACGAATATTGATGGGAAGTATCAGGTTCAAGATATGTTCCTTCAGCCCATTCGTTCCATGCGTTAATAAATAAGTAATTAGTTTTATATATTTCTTTTGCAATACGAATTTTTTCTGATAAATACTCCTCAAATTCGTCCTCTGTTGCAGGAAGCACAATTGTACTTTTTATACCTTTTCTAGCTGTATTATCCCATCCAACAAATGCTCCAGCATACGTTCCTTCAGTAGATTTTCTAGACAAAGAATAATGTGCAATATACGAGAATGCCCATGCTTTTGACAAAGGTATAGTAGTATTAAATATGCGGTTGATATTAGCCACTAGTAACCTTCTTATTCTTCGCATGGTCAAATCAATAAAAGGAATTTTATAAAAAGTGCGAGATGGCTCAAATTCAACTTTAGCTTTAAAAGGCAAATTTCTCTTTTCGTCTCCTTTTCCTCGTAACGTTTGCACAAAATGAATACCTTTGAAACCATGCTTGACAGCCAATTGATTCCAATTTTCCATCATATCTCCACAATCCTCAATACTGGAAGATTTATAAATTATGAACATCGGACAGTCATTTTCCTTGATATATCTTTCATCTTTGAAAAATGGCAGCAAATAGTCAAAATGTTTTCGCCAATCTTTTTTTCCACCATATTTCTGTGGCATTAGGACACAGTGATTTTTTCCGTCCCAGGTTCTAGCCCATGGCTCGTTTGCCCAGCTAAAACAGAATCTTATAGAAATATCTTTGTTTTCCAATAATAATTCTGAAGGTTTTTCTAACAATAATTTTCCATCAAACCAATAGTGATAAAAGCACTGTCCATAAACATTGTATTTTGCCATTAAGTCAGCTTGCCACCTTAAGGTATCAATATCTGTTAGATCATAATAATTATCATTTAAAGGAACTCTTGGTTGTTCTTGACCTTTCAAATATACAAACCCTTTTCGGACATTATTCCAATCCGTAAACCCTTTTCCCCACCACTCATCGTTCTCAGGAATAACATGAAACTGTGGTAAGTAAAAAGAGATTATTTTAATCTCATTTTTCATTTCTTACATATATCTTATAATAGCTTATGCTTTACATTGTTGACCTTCTTGATTTATGGTTCGAAGTGCGAACCAAAACATAGGTAGAGTAAGCATGAAACATATTGTATTGGAAGCCACGCTTTGCACCATTACACACAAAACTACCATATAACATCTATACAATTTGGGGAAACTCCTAATATGCTTAAGTAAAATTCCGAATATAGGCAATATAAAGATAGTGAAACCAACAATACCAACCTCGTTCAATATCTTCCAATAGCCTCCATCAAAAACTAAATACTGATAGTAACCTTGTGCCTTATGTCCGCTTGACCCCAAGCCTATTCCTGTAATAAGATTCGGATTGTTCTCTATTGCTGTTTTCCATTGATTATCTCTATCAGAAAGACCAGACTCTATTTCACTTAATCTATAAATATAGCGATCAATATAGTCAGGAATTGCAACAACCAAATATGTAGATATAAACACAATCCCACCCGCAACAATTACAGTATATAACTTCTTTGGTTTAGGAGCACGGAAAAAATAAACTGAAAAAGGTGCCAACAGAAGAACAAATGTTATTGCCATAGCAGAACGTTGTTGCGACATAAATGCACATGAAACTCCTAAAACAAAGTATGCTAAATTTAAGATTAGACTTTTATAAGTCAACTTTGTATAAAAAATTTTATAGGAAGATAGAATGATTAGATACAAACATAAAGTTCCTGTGATAATACTACCATATATTGATTGAAAACGAAGTCCAACAGTACCTAAAGTTCTTTCATAATCCTCAAATGCTACTCTCGAAATAAAATCTACATAATAAGACGGACTCGTAAACAAAAAATACAAACCAAAGATCAATGAAAGAGCTATTCCAAGTGCCGTCATATTAAAGAACTTTTCTTTATCAATCATGCCTGGTGGTATAAAAAATAACATCATCGGAAGTAACTGATTCGAGATATCTGCAAAATATGGAACTACACTACTAACATCATTGTAGGTGTATCCGATTATTGATAGAAGGCAATATATAGCAAAGATATACAAAATAAAAGATCTGTTATTGCCGATGTTCTGAATCCTACTATTTAAGAACAAGAAGAATAAAAAAATCGTCATTGTAACACCCGTCCTAATATAAGGGGAAAAGATGCTTCCCAAATATACCCCAAAAACGATAAAATAATAATATTCAATTATTAATCGAGTTGTCTTTTTATCCTTTATTGAGAGTATATTCATGATACAACATTTACCTTTAGATTTTTATATATCATATTCATAGTATTGCGCGCTCAATCTTTCACCAGAGTATAGAATTAGGCAGAGTTATAATAAAAAGTTTAATAACGCTATTTCTGACTATCATTGAGCTCTATTCATCAATTTTATCCACGCAGGATACAATCCCAACATAATAATTAAGTACTGAAACTTATCTTTTAATGATACAATTCTACTAAGTAGGTATTTACCACCAATGCCAGGATAAATATTTTTCCACAATCTATAAAAATCAGTTGCCCAAAAACTAGATAATACTTCTCTTTTGGCACTATTTTTCAAAACAATAATTTCTTCTGAATATTGCATATCTAGATTATGCTCTTTTAAAAAAGATAGTATTCCGTCACAATTGACAACCACTTGTTCTATTTTTTTTTCATAATCGCTAGCGTAACATATAGATTGCCTATTACAAAAGTAATTGTATAAAGGTCTGTTCAGATAGCCAATTTTCTTTGCATAAAAGAAGAGCTGTGTGGAGATATAATAGTCCTCCCACATATTACATTGTGGATACAAAAAATCCCTACTTTGATAAATTCCCCTCTTAACTAACTTGTTCCACACAGAAGTACAACATTGTTTAGTCAAAAGACGTCGAATATAATAATCATTGCTGCATCCATCATCACATTTGTTTGCACATGCTACTTTTATATTGTCTATTACCCTATAATAATCGCAAAAGACAACATCTATATTTTCGTTATCAGCTTTTTCATACATAAGTTCTAACCAAGTTTTCTCTACCCAGTCATCACTATCACAATGAATGATGTAATCACCTATGGCCAACTTTGTTCCATGCTCACGAACAGCGGGCAAGCCGCTGTTCGTGAGCATGCTTTCAGTTCTTACTATATATTTCTTCTCCTCAAAGAGGAACCGATATTTTTCAATTATACGATCTAATATCTCCATAGAACGGTCAGGTGTACAATCGTTCACAAAGATAATTTCAATATCGTCTAGTGTCTGTTCAAAGAGGCTTACAGCACAGCGCTCTATATATTTTTCGACTCCATAAACGGGTACTATGACAGTTACCTTAGGCATTTTAATAGTTTTCTATAGCTAATAAATATAATTTCTCTAAACTATCCAGACTTGCCTGATATTGTTTATCCAAATCCGCCTTTCCCCTTAATATATGAAGGCCTTGATTTAGCATTAACTTTAAGTTCATTGGATAACTATACCGTTTTACCGCTGCTATGTAAGACGCACAAGACTTTATATTATCTAGTTCATTATTAAATAAAGATATAATTGCTGGTAAATCCTCAAAAGATTTACATCTATGAACTCCCTCTATCAAAGAAAATGGAACATCACTAAAAACAATTGCATGTTTTCCAAGCATTGCGGCCTCATAAGCAGACGTTCCTGATATAGTAACAACACCCTGCGATTTTATAATCCATGGCTTCGGGTCTTGGTAGTAGTTTAATTGTACCATTTTTACATTAGGCAATTTATTCACGGCTTTGTAAAAAAACTCTCCACGTTCCCCTAACATTGCTTGATGTTCTTTGACATAAAGCCACCATCCAGTTGGTAAACTTTTAGATACAGCTTCTATAATCGATAGCTCATTTATATAAATTGGAGCTAATGTAAAGGTTGATGATTCCGGTATTAAATGAAGCGGCATATATACATACTTTTCACCATCAATCGGATTCTGGAAATACTTATTCTTTCTATATAGTTTTTGTTTTGTATACTCGTAACGAATAAAAAATTTAATAAACTCAAATGAACTATTATATAATAGTGGATTGGATTTTTTTAATTTTCTACACCCAGCTTTAACATCTTGATCAATATAAAAATATTTAATGTTCCCCAACAATCTTTTAAAAGTCACTAGTAATCCATTTGCCTTGTATTGAGATGTAACGTCACCTTTATATTGATCATGCATAATACTGGACTTATTTCTAAAATCCACAACGTAATCTATCTCATCCCTTAAAGAATCATCTCCTAAGGACTCATAGTATCTATATGATTTCACTAACGTTGGCATGAGTGAATATCCAAGGCTGTAAGTATAGCCAACATTGAATTCATACCTTGGATATTCGACAGATACATAAGGAATATTCTTTTTGTAACACACTTCTCTTAATATGGTTCTTGCCAATTCGGCACTATCTGTATCCAATATAAAATCCGGCTCAAAATCATCAATTATGCTGATTATGTTTTTATAATTTAGCTCTAACCACAGTAATTGTTGTGCATATGTGCATGTATGCATATAGTTACGATAGTGATAATGACGAGTAAAAAATTGAGTTGACAAAATCTGCATATTGAGGTTCATAAAATGAGTGTAATCTTTCTCTATCATGTCAACATATGCATAATCATATTCATTTGAATACAATTTGTCAGTAAACTCTTTTGCAATCCGATTAGATGTATATAGTTTTAATCCTTCCAGCTTCTTGTAAGCATAATAAGTAGTGTCGTTAAGAAGGCATTTGCTATACATTGTTTCAATAGGATTGAAAAAAAAAGCTGCTACCTTATTATTTACTAGCCATTTTCTTGCCAAAAAATAAAGAGGATACGAGTATGTCTCTTTACATACCACCATTATTCGTTTTCCCTTAAATTCCATATTGTGCGTTATTTCTTAAAAAATATTTTCTAAATAATTCTTTTATAAGTCCGCGATAAATAATTATTATTGGAGTTAAAATAATTATCAATAGAGCATAACGTATTAAGTAAGTATTGTAAGACATTTCCAATACTATTGTACACATTATCGAAAGAAGAACAAGAAATAGGATTTGTTTTTCTGCAAATATCTTATGCTTAAATATGTGACGAAAAACAAGCCAGTGATAAGATAACAAGGCCGCATAAGCTAACATTGTGGAATATGCAGCTCCGACAAAACCAAATTTTGGAATAAAAAAAAGATTTAGCACAATTTTTAAAACTGCAGCTGCCACAGATCCTAATGCGATAAGCTCTGTACGTTTACTATACAATTCCATTAATGAGAAATAACCATATAGGAACTGAAAAAAGCAGCTAGCTATTACTGGCGCAACCATCCATTTAGCAATCCAAAAGGAATCACTACCTAGAATCATTATAACCTCTGGTCCAATAGTAATTAAGGCAATAGATATTGAAAAAGCAAGTATATTTATTTGCTTATTTGAACTCACTATCTCATCATATTTTTTTTCATGAACCTTATCATAAAGCCATGGCTGCCAAGCATTCATAATTGCATTTGTAAATATTGAAATCATAAGTGCATAAGAATAGCCGAAACTGTATAAACCTGCCGCTTCAAAACTATCCAACTTTATTAGCATAATGCGATCAATTTGTGCCAATACAACCATCGCAAGTCCATGAGGAATCATTGGAAGTGATAACCGTAAAGCATACCTCCAATACTCAGTTTGAATTATTCTTTTTCCCTTAATATAAAGATATATTATAGCAAAAAGACCAAGAAGGAATGTCGGCACAACAGTACCCATAATTCTCCCCACATATCTTTCTTCAAGTTCACTTAATAATATAAAGCAGATAGATAAGACTATAACGCCAATGGTATTAATAATAGCTATTATTATATTCTCCTTATACCTATATTCAAATCTAAATTTTGACTGCATAAAATCAATAGATGGAGATACAATCAACATTACTATCAATGATATTAAGAGGCCTTTATCCAACTCCATAAAAGACGCGATAGAGCCTAAAAATGGAAGTGCAAAAGAAAATAGCAATATTCCGACGAATACAGAAAGTGTTTGTATCGAGGCAATGAAACCATCAAAGTCTTCTTCGTAATCTATTTTTGCACGGCCTATCGAGTAACTGAGGCATAAACCAAATATACACGCTAAAATGGTTTGCCAAGAAAAAAAAACATTAAACTTCCCATAATCTTCAGGCGTTAACAATCTTGTAAATATAGGGGCAGTAAATATGCTTATGGCCTTTAGTGTAATACTTGATACAGTATACCAAAGACCTGCTCTTAGAGCCTTGCTGTTATTCGACATTTTGCGTAAAAAAAATCTTATTATTTTGTATTTTCTCTCTATCCCACGTCCACCACTTTGATTCTTCCATTTTTTTCACTCCCTTCTCCGTAAACCTCATCTTTATTTTCTTCGCAGGTATTCCTGCCACTATAGAATATGGTTCAACATCATGGGTTACCACAGCTCCTGCTGCAATGACAGCACCTCTACCTATATGAACACCTGACAATATTACCGAATTTGATCCAATCCATACGTCTTCATCTATTATAATATCACCTTTGCTTACTACATCATCCTCAAAACGTTTGCTAAAATAGTTTAGCTGAATAGCATAAGTTGTAGGGATGTCCATATTGTGATTAAACTCTTGAATAGATACATTCTGTGCTATACTTGTAAATCTACCTATTTTGATTTTTCCGTTTACAGCATGCAGAATTGTACCTGGTCCGGATATAGAAACATTATCATCTAATTCGATTTTTCCATATGCAATTACATTTTCAATAAAGCAACCATTTCCTAACTGTAATAACTCAAGTTTAGAGTTTCTTATCTGACAAGACTCAAAACCTTTCTTCAAATGAACCTTATACGTAAGTACAGAATTAAAGTCAATATTCACGCCTCTACACCGAAGTATAATATATCTAACAATCTTCTTAAACATAAAAATATTCTATTAAAAGAATCAAGTAAGGAGAAGGACTTTTACCCTCTTTACCCCCCCTGCTATCTCGTGTGCTTTCTTCTCACGGACAGCCCAATTGATGGTGCAATATACTTATTCCTGATAATTACAAGCTGTACAGCCTCCATTCCCTTCCAAAAGGATATCAGTTAGAGACATTTTTACAATACTCTATTTTTGCTATTTTCCCAAAAGTTAAACCATATCCCATGTAAGGATAGTATCCTCTGCAAGATCCATCTTTACTGAACGTCCAATAACAATATCTGTATAAATAGGAGAAATACCTATTCCAGGGCGCTTTGGCATAATATCTTCTTTCTTAATGATTTCTCCAGATTTCACATCGCGAGTCAATACGAGTGATCGACGAGCTTCACGACGAGGAATCATCTCGCAATCAAGTACAGTCTTTTCTGCTGACCCAAGAATAGTATCAATCCACTTAAAGTTTGCAATTGCCTTCTTAAAGTCCTCTGGATCTCCGGCATGATAGTGGTCGTTACCAGAAAGAGTTTTATCGAGGGTGAAATGCTTTTCAATAACCTCTGCTCCAAGAAGATAAGAAGTCGCAAGAGTCATCATTGTATCATCAGGAGCTACATGATCTGAGAAACCTACTCGTATATCAGGAAATGTCTTCTTCAGAGTTTCAATAATGAGTAGATTGGCATTCTTAGGATCCGTAGGATAAGAGAGAACACAATGAAAAATCACAATATCCTTGCAGCCTGCATTCTTCAGTACTCGGATTGCCTCATCGCACTCTGAAAGATACGCTGCACCTACAGACATATAAACAGGTTTGCCTTTCTTGGCAATATGCTCAATGAAAGGAAGGTTAGAGAGGTCAGAAGATGAAATTTTGTAAAAGTCAACCATATCGTAAAGGTAATCCGCTGAAGCATAATCGAAAGGTGTAGATGTAAAATCCATACCTTTGGCATGGGTATAATTGCAAAGTTCGCGATAATCCTCCTCATTGAATCCGTCATGCTTCATAAAAAGTGCATGCTGTGTCTTGGTAGGCTCTTTACTAAGATCCCAATAAGCTGGAGAATTCTTTGATACAATAGTGTCAGCCTTGTACGATTGGAACTTTGCACAATCAATGCCAGCCTCGGCCGCAGCATCAATATACATCATAGCAGCAGCAAGAGGAGTAATATTGAGAGCTTTTGCGGTATCGTAGAAATTAACACCCATTTCTGCGATAAGATAAGGACGAGTTTTTCTCATATTATTTATATTAAGTTGTTTATCAATGACATTACACGATGACGACCTTCTCTAAGGTTATGCTTCAAGAGCATATCCTGATATCTTTGGCGACTTTCCTTCGAGAGCCCAATATACATTTTGAGCGTACCCTCGATGATATCATCAGCAGGATTCAAGCCAATGTAAGAGAATCCATTCTCATTACATACAAAGCCATGCTTCTCCTCGCGATGATTTTGGGCCATTGCAATAGAAGGTACGCCTAACAAAGCCAACTCGTAGCTGGTTCGGCCTTTTGATGTTATAGCGACATCACAACTTGACATCAGTTCAGGCATATTAGTCACATCATACAAGACTTCAATATTTTCATACTTATTGAAACGAAGCAGCTCGTCGACATTGTATTTTGCACGACCCAATGCACAAATGAACTTATAATTTTTGTACTCTGGCTTAGAAACAATATTCAGAAGGCGATCTGAATAATTCTGAGGATCTGCACCACCGAAAGATATAAAAATCTTTTCTACCTTATCTTTAATAATGATTGGTTCGTAGAACATAAAGGTCTTTCCGCAGATATAATATTGTTCACCAGCATATATCTGAGGAAATTCTATATCTTCGTAAAGAGCGTTGAATACAAGGTCTGCCTTCTGAATTCCTTCACCATCATCCTCAAAATTAATGAGCTTAGCATGTGGAAGTACCGAACGTAAACCAATCATATAGTCAATAGAGGTGGTAAGGATATCATTGATGAATACATCATACTGCTTTTCTTTACAAATATTAAAAAGTTCTGCAATACCATTGATAGGCTTCAATTCGTGAGTTGTCTTACCAAACACCTTTGAATCTGTTTGGTTTAAATCGTAATAGATATCTGGCTTGCAGAAAAACTCATCAGCGAGTTCGAGCGCACGATAGATATGTCCAATACCTCTTTTGTTGTTACCATTTACATAGATAGCAACCTTACGCTGGTTAATAAGAGCAGATACTGAACGGAGATCTTCGAAAGTATCAACATCAATAGCTTCATTTTCTGACACCTCATACACATCGACTTTCTCACCAATTCGCGTCTTCGGAGTAACCACTTTGCGTTTTGATATTACAAAAGCACCAGTCTCAAGATAACAAGGAGGGAGATACTGACGATTTAGTCTTTCAGAATAATTAGGAATCTTCTTACCATCTTTTTCTCCCCATGAAAGGTGAGGCGCATTTATGGCTGAAATAACAGTATCCAAATCATTATCTATTGCATATTTTATAGCCGAATCAAGCGTAAGAACAGTAAGCGTTGGTGATGTCGGCTGCATTGTTACAATATAGTCGTATTGCATGTTAGTAGGAATTGCATCAGCAATAACAGCGTCTAAAGTTACACTATCACCACAAAGTTCAGCATCTCGCCACTTGCACATTGCACCCATTTGTCTTGCAATAATGCGCACCTCTGGTGAATCAGTCGTGATAATCACATTTGTGATAAACTCTGATGAAAGAGCATTCTTGATTGAATAATAAATCAAAGGATGTCCACCAACGATGCGGATATTCTTGTTCGGAATTCCCTTCGATCCTGCTCGTGCAGGAATAATAGCAAGGATGTTCATATTGTATTCAAATTTCGTTATACATTAGTTTATAATATTCTTTATAGGTTCCAGATGTGTATTGTTCATCCAAGCCTGATTCTCCAAATACCACTTCACAGTTTTCTCAATTCCCTCCTCGAACTGAAGCGAAGGTTCCCAACCAAGTTTCCTTCTGCAGTTTACTCGAGTCGATGGCATAACGTGCATCATGTCCGAAACGGTCAGTAACGTATGTGATAAGGACCATAGTTGTTTGAGCAGTTAGTCACAATAGTAGGCATACCATAGGTATCGTGGAAGGCACGAACAAAATGGTCAGAAGACGCCTTCGAAGCTGAATATGGCGAATGTGGGTTATACTTGGTTTTTCGTAGAAAAAATCATCACCAAACGCCAAGTGATGCTCACTTGAACTGGCCGTCGTAGTGAACGGAGGCTTGATGCCCTCAGGATGGTTCATTGTGAGCGCACCATACACCTCATCGGTCGAAATGTGGTAGAAGCGTTTTCCTTCATACTTCTCAGGCAAGCTTTCCCAATAGAGCTTTCCGCCTAAAGGAGTGAAAGAGTACCCATCACGTTTGTACGGGCAAAAGTGAAAGGATCCTTGATGGAACGATCCACATGGCTCTCCGCAGCAAGATGAATGATACCGTCAATCTGCTCCTCTAGCATCAGTTTATAGAACGCATTGAAGTCGCAAATATCCATCTTCACGAACTTGTAGTTAGGCTTGTCCTCAATGTCCTTGAGGTTAGCCAGATTGCCTGCGTAAGTGAGCGCATCAAGATTAACAATCTTGTACTCCGGGTATTTGTTTACAAAAAGTCTTACAACGTGTAAGCCTATGAAACCTGCTCCACCAGTTATTACGATATTTTTCATTTTAATGCTATTTTTACGAATGGAACGAGTATTGAAAAAGAAAGGAAAGGTTATTAAATCATCCTTAATCTAGGTTTGGATTGCCAGTTCCTTTGAGTTCATCAATCACTTTCAAGAGATACTGGCCATATTGGTTCTTAAGCATAGGCTGGTATACGCTCTTCACTAATCCAACCTTGACGATAAGCTATACCTTCGAGGCAAGCAACCTTTAAGCCCTGACATTTCTCCAATACCTCTATGTAGGTTGAAGCCTCGAAGAGAGAATCATGAGTATCTGTATCCAGCCAAGCGAAACCACGGCCAAGGGTTTGTACCTTAAGTTCACCATCATTAAGGAACCACTGGTTGACGGTAGTAATTTCGTACTCACCACGAGCAGAGGGCTGAATTTTGCCGGCAATATCTACTACCTTATTGGAATAGAAGTAAAGTCCTACTACTGCATAGTTAGACTTTGGCTTTGCAGGCTTCTCTTCAATAGAAAGACAGTTCCCCTCCTTGTCAAACTCTGCTACACCATAGCGTTCAGAATCATCTACCCAATAACCAAAAACAGTAGCCTTCTCCTCTTCTTCTGCGGTACGCACAGCTTCTTTGAGCATCTTGGTGAAGCCTGCACCATGAAAGATGTTGTCACCCAAAACGAGGCAGGCTGAATCATCGCCAATAAAATTCTTACCTATTGTAAAAGCCTGTGCGAGACCGTCTGGAGATGGCTGCTCAGCGTATTCAAAGTGTACACCATAATCAGAACCATCACCAAGAAGACGCTTGAATCCGGGAAAATCATAAGGTGTTGAGATAATCAAAATGTCTCTGATACCAGTAAGCATCAGCACACTTATGGGGTAATACACCATTGGCTTGTCATAAATAGGCATCAACTACTTGGAAATACCTTTTGTGATAGGATAAAGACGCGTGCCAGAACCTCCAGCCAATACAATTCCTTTCATAGGATATATGATTTTGGTTGTTACTATTCTTGTTATTCAAACTCCGGATAGAGTTCATCCTCATAATTGAATGGCGAATCAAAGTCCTTCAAACAAGCGTGAAGAGTGTCCTTCTCGCTAAGGAGCGCTTTGTCTGCAGGAATACGCCAATCAATACCGAGGAAGTCGTCCTTGATGGAAATGCCACCATCAGCCTGAGGAGCATAAAAGTTATCACACTTGTACTGGAATACTGCTGTCTCGCTCAATACGGCAAAACCATGGGCAAAACCTCTTGGAACAAAGAACTGACGATGATTGTCCTCTGAAAGCTCCACGGCAACATACCAGCCGTAAGTGGGACTACCCTTACGGATATCTACTACCACATCAAGCCCTTACCCTTTACGCAATGAACGAGCTTCGACTGAGCGTAAGGAGGACGTTGAAAGTGCAGACCTCTCATCACGCCATAGCTTGACATTGATTCGTTGTCCTGTACAAAATTGATCCTACGAACTTTTTCTTCAAACTCTCTCTGGGAAAAGCTCTCAAAAAAGTAGCCACGGCTGTCCTTGAACACCTTCGGTTCGATAATCACCACTCCTTCGATGGCGGTCTTTATTACGTCCATTACTTATTGCTTTTTGATGTTGTTAATACATTTTTCAAGTGATTCGGTCCAGTATGGGACTTCGATACCAAAGGTTTCTTTGATCTTGGTCTTATCAAGAACGAAGTAACTTGGGCGAGTGACGAGTGATGGGAACTCGTTACTATGGCAAGACCGAATGTCGCATTGAGTCTGTCCACTATATTCCGCAATCATCTTGGTGAAATCGTACTATGAACAAACACCTTCATTAGAATAGTGATAAATACCCTCCACAGGATTCTTGAGTGCTGCAATAATTGCCGTTGCCAAATCCCACGCGTAAGCAGGGGTTCCACATTAATCAAACACTACCTTTAATTGAGGTTTGGTGGCTGTTAGGTTGAGCATTGTTTTGCAGAAGTTCTTGCCAAACTCCGAGTAGAGCCAAGCAGTACGTATAATGATGTGTGCATCCTGTGGCAATAATTTTCTTCTCCCCAAGAAGTTTTGTAGCACCATATACTCCGGTTGGAGTTCCCTCTTGGTCTTCCTTACAAGGGGTGTTATATGGTTCTTTGCCGAAGACATAATCGGTCGAAATTTACACCAGCCAGCCATTAACCTCCTTCATCACAATGGTTAGATTCTCAGGAGCAGTAACATTAAGATTCTCTACAAGTACATACTTTTCAGGAGCCTCAGCTCCATCCACATTGGTCTATGCGACACAATTGACGACAACGTTCACATTGTACTCACGAACCATCATGCGAACAGCTTCAAGGTCAGTAATATCAAGATAAGCTATTTCAAGACCTTCTACTTGATTGACATCGGTAAAAATGTATTTATCGATCCATCGGAAATAATGCGCATTTCGTTTCCAAGCTGCCCATTAGCTCCCATAACTAATATAACCATTGTATCATTAATGTTAAAAGACGTTGCTTCGCTACGAATGGTAGTGAATTCTCATGCAGAGTAATCATTAAGCCCGTAGTTCGCAACGCCAAATATTATTCGAAATAATACACTAATCACGTCTAAATATATCACGTGTATAAACCCTTTCTTCAACATCTGTTAGACAATCATCAAAACGGTTAGCTATAATTGCATTTGACAGATCCTTGAACTTTGCAAGGTCATTTACGACCAATGAACCAAAGAATGTTTCTCCATCTGCAAGAGTTGGCTCGTAGATTACTACATTTGCTCCTTTAGCTTTAATACGCTTCATAATGCCTTGGATAGCACTCTGACGGAAGTTGTCAGAATTACTCTTCATAGTCAAACGATACACACCAATAGTTACAGGACTTTTTGAACCATCATATTGGTTATTGCTATAATAATCATACCATCCAGCCTTGCGAAGAACAGCATCTGCTATATAATCCTTACGGGTACGATTTGATTCCACAATCGCTGTCATCATATTTTGGGGTACGCTCTCATAATTTGCAAGGAGCTGTTTAGTATCTTTTGGTAAGCAGTAGCCACCATAACCAAATGATGGGTTATTGTAGTGAGTGCCAATACGAGGATCGAGACCAATTCCCTGAATGATGGCAGCTGAATCCAAACCTTTTACTTCAGCATAGGTATCAAGCTCATTGAAGTAACTTACACGAAGGGCAAGATAAGTATTGGCAAAGAGTTTGACTGCTTCGGCTTCTTTCAGTCCCATAAAGAGAGTATCAATGTTTTCTTTAATGGCACCTTCCTGAAGAAGCTTAGCGAATATCTCAGCAGACTCTTTCATGTGATTACCTTGAATCTTGCGGATTGCTTCGTTCTCCTCCTCCCATTCAACAGACATCATCTTTGGATAACCCACGATAATACGTGAAGGATAGAGATTGTCTTCAAGAGCTTTCGATTCACGAAGGAACTCAGGAGAGAACAAAAGGTGGAACTTACGACGTTTTCCATCTGGTAATGGTACCATCTGAGCAAACTTCTGAGCATACTTCACATAGAGGGAACGACAGTAACCAACTGGAATGGTTGACTTGATAACCATTGTTGCTTCAGGATTCACTGATAGTACAAGGTCAATAACGTCTTCTATATGATGTGTATCGAAGAAGTTCTTAGCCGGATCGTAGTTTGTAGGAGCTGCAATAACCACAAAGTCTGCATCCTTATAAGCAGATGCCCCATCAAGAGTTGCAGTGAGGTTCAGTTCCTTCTCCGCAAAATACTTCTCTATATATTCATCCTGAATCGGAGATATACGATTGTTAATCTTTTCCACCTTTTCAGGTATCACATCAACGGCTGTCACCTTGTGATGCTGTGACAACAAAGTAGCAATGCTCAAACCTACATAACCGGTACCAGCAACTGCTATTTGCAAATCTTCAAAGTTTCTCATATTTCTGTCTTTCTTCAACCTTATGCTTTCACTCCTCCAGTTCTTCCCACGGATAAGGATTATCCACCACATTCCAAAACTCGTTAACCGCTTCTTGCTGTTCTGCCGTGAGCGATGCGGAATTCCAGGAAGCAATGATAGAACGGCCCTCGTCGGCCAAAGGCTCATCGAAAACCTCTCCATAACAAGCCGTAAGCAAACGGAGTTTCAACAAAGAGGAAGGAAGGGTATCAAGGGTATCCCAGCAACGCCTCAATACCTCCTGCACATGCTGCTGTTTTTCACCATGGTCAATGAACGAGGCACTATACCCTTTCAAGAGAGCAAGACAGACATTTGCCTGCTCCTCCACCGTGGTGCCCCAGGTACCGGAATTATACAAAGTTGTGGCTAAGCGATAAACTTCGCTGTTACGACGAGACAAGTCATCACTATAAATAGGACTGCCGTCCATACCCAAATACATCAGATCGTGCGCAGCACGCTGAAGGAGGAGTGCTTCTTCTAAAAGAGACATGCTATTTTGATTTATGATTTCAGAGTTATGATTTATCTATCACCAATAACTAATCATTGATTATCGACGATTATTTGATTACTTCGATGAGGTCTGGATGGATGGTCGCCATGGCAACGGCGATGATACCTTGTATAGCAATCACTACACGACGATCACGGGCACCTTTTACCTTTAGAAAAACACCTTCTTGACCCTCGAAGTCGCCACCGGTGATACGGACTTTCGTACCTTTGGAGAGATTCAGTTCTTCGGGTTGGAAATAGAGAAGATGGTCATTGTAGGTACCGGCGACGGCTATGAAACGCTGCATATCATGGTCGGGAATGATTATTTTCTGACCGCTACGGGTATCAGTAATATATTGCAAATAAGTAATTTGAGACTTAAATCGCTGCACTTCGGAAGGACGTGCGTGGACAAAAACCAGATTACGGATGACGGGAACCAAAGCACGGACTTTCCTGCCCCTACAGATACTTATCTTATATTGCATGGGAATGAAACAGCCAATATTTGCCTTTTCGAGAAGATGCATAGCTTCAAGCTCCCTGCGGTATGTGGCACGCATAGCAAACCAAACTTCGGTCTCTTTATCCATTTCTATTCTTGCTAATTTTACTTAGAAAAAGGTATTCCTTGGGGGCTTTGAACTACTATTACAGAACTGTAGTTCAATCACTTGCGAGCATTTTATGGGAAGTTTGACAAGCACTATGCCCTTCTTGTCAACAGATTCTCTGCGGTTGTTCATTACCTTTTGGTAAGAGACTATAAACGAACGTATTAGAAACAAAAAAGCGTTTTTTAATCGTACGTTAAAAAAACACCTATTTCGAACTTATACAAGACATACTCAAAGAGCTAAAAATAAGAAGATTTTAACTGATTACATATATTGCATATACTGCTGAAATTCAATGTAATATACTTATCATTATTTATTATTAGGAACATTTTTCTATCAAACATTTTGCCATTACAAAAAACGTCTCTATCTTTGCGTTCATTAAACGTACGTTTTTTAAACAGCATATCATCTTATATATCAACCATTTACAACTCGCCCTTCACATTTCCCTCCAAAATTCCCTTATTTCTCCCTCACTTTTTATACTTTCGCATTTTTTAACCAGAATAAAAAACAGTTAAACGAACGAAGAATTACACAAATGAAAGAACTCAAAAAAAGAAGCATCTCAACAGTAACGAACAGAGAAGCATGTCGTATCAATCTGATACACAGAAACTAAAAGCAACAAAAGTAAAAGAACACAGTTCCATAGTGGATGAAAAGCTATTGTCAGAACGGGTTTACTACGGAGACCAGACCCATGTTTATGTAGGTTACTTAAGAGCCTTTAAATCAGGCTATTTTGAAGGCACAAAAATTAGAAAAATAACGGATATAGCCAAACTGCTCGTAGCATCCGAAAACTTCACAAAGAGAGCCAGAGGAGAGCAAAAGCCTTTGACTTACAGTACGATAATCACCGAATTGGAGAAGGTATGGGCCATCATAAAACGGGAAGACACCACACTGATTGACCCATACGGATATGATGTAAGGATAAATCACTGATAGTTCAGTACCTGGAAAGGCAGTAATTTTGCCGCCGTCAGCAACCGGACAGAAGGGCTACACCTTTCTTGTCGGATGGTGTAGCCTCAACAAGGCAAGGGCGTAGCCATCCGTACTGAAAGGAGTAGCCCTTTTTCATTGCTGATTATCATACATTTACTAACCCTAAAAACATAAAAAATGGGAAAAGAAAAAACTGAATTTGAGGAGAAATTTGTATCCAAAACAGAAAAAACAAAAAAGCTATGGGAAAAACGGATTACGGAAAACACGACATTGAGCATGGAGTCTGTACAATGGATGGCACAACGCATAAATTCCCTATTGGAATACATGCGATACGGATATGCATTGATAGCCTACCGAAAGCAGGACGGCAGCTTCTACATGGGAAGAGGAACCCTTGTTTCCTACGAAAGCGACTTCAAAAAGAAACATGACATGACAAGCATTAAAGCTCACGTAGCCTATTGGGACGCGGAACAACAAGGCTGGCGGACTTTTCTGATTGAGAATTTTATGGAGTGGAGACCGATAGTAAACTAACAAAAAACACCAATATCAAAAGCTATGGAGGCTTATTTACTACATGATGCCAATGCCGGCAGCAACTTAAAATTAATGATTATGATACAAGAAGAAGGTATGAAAGGATATGGCATTTACTGGACAGTGCTCGAATTCCTCAGATTGCAGAACGAATATAAAGCCAGCCTGAAAGTGATTCCCATACTGGCACAAAAAGCAAGGGTGACAACCGCCACACTGAAGCGAATCATCTATGACTATGCGCTGTTCGAGGTGAATGAGACAAGCTTCTCATCCCCCGGACTAAGCCGCCGCATGGAGCCATGGGACGCCCAACAAGAAGCTAAAAAGGAGGCCGGACGTCGCGGTGGACTGGTTAACCAACAGAGAATCAGGGATGCCAAGACAAGCAGCGCTTTAGCAAATAAACTAAATAAAGAGAATAAAGAACCCCCCTCTCTATCTCCCCAAGGGGAGACGGGAAGAAGGAAGGAGGAGATTCTTCTGACTCCACCGGAGTACACGCTCAACAGACAGACGCATAATTACCAAGGCCTGATGGAAGAGCTGGCAAGGCAGAAAGTAACCGACATCCACGATTTGAATGCCATCCTGAGACTGACGGATTTTGGAAAACTGGGAGGGAAAATCTGGAAAATCCTATATGAGTTGAACAGCTCACCCCAACTGAAAGCCCGCATCGTGATGCCCGGAAAGTACATACTGAAATTACTCAGGGGTTAGATTTAATAAAAGAAATATAATACTTATCTTTGCGTTCAAAACAAAACACCCTAATCATTATGAATCTGAAAAAACTATTTTTTGCTTCTGCCCTGCTCTTTGCTGCATGCGGCACTATCCAGGCCCAGGAAGTCATTGCCCACCGTGGTTTCTGGACTACGGACGGCTCGGCCCAGAACTCCCTTGCCGCACTTGTAAAGGCTGATTCTATCCACTGCTACGGCTCCGAGTTCGACGTTTGGCTCACCACAGACAATCAGCTGGTTGTCAATCATGACGCCACCTTTAAAGGCGTGACTATGCAAGATGCCACAGCCAAGGTATGCACCGCCGTACAACTGGACAACGGCGAACAACTCCCTACCCTGCAACAGTATCTGGACAAGGCAAAAAGCCTGAAAACCCGCCTTATCCTCGAACTGAAAGCCCACAAGACCCCCGAACAGGAAACACGAGCCGTAGAGGGCATCGTAAAAATGATAAAGGACAAAGGGCTGGAGGACCGTACGGAATATATCACCTTCTCCCAACATGCCACCAAGGAGTTTATCCGTCTGGCACCCAAAGGCACCCCCGTCTACTACCTGACCGGTGACCTTACCCCCAAGGAGTTGAAAGCATGGGGTTGTGCCGGTCCCGACTATCACTTCAGTGTCTTCCAAAAACATCCCGAATGGATAAAGGAATGCCACGACCTCGGCATGAAAGTAAACGCCTGGACCGTAAACGAAGCCAAAGACATGGAATGGCTCATCAGCCAAGGAGTAGATTTCATCACAACCAATGAGCCGGTAGTGCTGGAAGAAATTTTAAAGAAAAAATAGCCGCTCCTTATACATTTAGAAACAAAAACCAAACAAACCGCTTCATTATGTCCGCAATGGAGCGGTTTTTTGTTTTCAAAAAGATAGCAATTAGTCTTATAAAAAATCTTTTTTCTTATTTTGAATCAAACTAAACTTTCACATGGATTACAATTTATATAAAAACAAAGCCATATGCTTTTAAATTGAAAGCCTGACAGTAGATATTCTCATTGAATGAAAGTTTCGCTAAAAAATAATAGAAAATAGATATGCTTTACAGTTAATTATAAAACAAAACGTCGTATATTTGCATCGAAATAAAACAAAAGGATATATTAACCAACCGATAAAGGACAAAATGACAAGAGCTATAAAATTCACCAAGATGCACGGTGCCGGAAACGACTACATTTATGTAGATACGACCCAATATCCTATCAGCCATCCGGAAGAACTTGCGAGGGCATGGAGTGCACCGCATACGGGAATTGGAAGTGACGGTCTGGTACTTATCGGTTCTTCGGACAAGGCCGATTTCAGCATGCGGATATTCAATGCCGACGGCTCGGAGGCCCGGATGTGCGGCAATGCAAGCCGCTGCATCGGAAAATATCTTTTTGACTACGGACTGACCTCCAAAACAGAAATCGCACTCGATACACTGTCAGGTATAAGGATGCTAAACCTGCACTTGGCAGACGGAAAGGTCAACTCTGTAACCGTAGACATGGGCATACCTGCCGACGAACCGGCAGACTACGACGGCAAAGGAGCCAAACCGATGAAAGAACAGCCCATCGAAGTGGACGGAGAACGATATGTAGGGACCACCGTATCCATGGGAAACCCACATCTGGTAATCTTTGTCAATGATATTGAAGCCATCGACCTTACAGTCATCGGTCCCAAACTGGAGAATCACCCTCTCTTCCCCGGACGCATCAATGTGGAATTTGCCCAGATATTGGGAGAAGGAAAAATAAGGATGCGTGTCTGGGAACGAGGCTCGGGCATTACCCAAGCCTGCGGAACCGGAGCTTGTGCCACCGCCGTGGCAGCCTTCCTCACCGGACGCGCAGGAAGGGAATCCATCATCATCATGGACGGAGGCTCACTCACCATCCGATGGGACATCGCCACCAGGCATGTACTGATGACGGGAGAAGCCACCAAAGTATTCGACGGCAAAATTGAATTAATTGACTAATCACCAACTATCAACCAAGAAAAGATTATGGCATTAGTAAACGAACATTTTTTAAAGCTACCGGGTAGTTATCTGTTTTCAGACATAGCCAAGAAGGTAAATACTTTCAGGATAACACATCCCAAGCAAGAGGTCATCCGTCTGGGTATCGGAGACGTTACCCGGCCACTGCCACCGGTCTGCATCGAAGCGATGCACAAGGCAGTGGAGGAGATGGCTGACACACGGACATTCCGTGGATATGGTCCCGAGCAGGGATACGACTTCCTGATAGAAGCCATCCTCAAGCACGATTACCTTCCGCGAGGCATCCACTTCGGTCCTACGGAAATCTTCGTGAACGACGGAGCAAAGAGCGACACGGGAAACATCGGCGACATTCTCCGCCACGACAACAGCGTGGGAGTGACCGACCCGATTTATCCGGTCTATATAGACAGCAACGTGATGTGCGGACGTGCCGGAGTACTGGAGGAAAACGGCCAGTGGAGCAACGTCACCTACATGCCTTGTACCGCCGAGAACGACTTCATCCCGGAGATTCCGGACAAGCGCATCGACATCGTCTACCTCTGCTACCCCAACAACCCCACGGGCACCACCCTGACCAAGCCCGAGCTGAAGAAATGGGTGGACTATGCGCTCGCCAACGACACGCTGATTCTGTTCGATGCCGCCTACGAAGCCTTCATCCGCGAAGACGACGTGCCCCACTCCATCTATGAGATAAAGGGAGCGAAGAAATGCGCCATCGAGTTCCGCAGCTTCTCGAAGACTGCCGGATTCACGGGAGTACGCTGTGGCTACACCGTTGTGCCGAAAGAACTCACTGCCGCCACGCTGGAAGGCGAACGCATCCCACTGAACAAGCTCTGGAACCGCCGCCAATCTACCAAGTTCAACGGTACCAGCTACATCACCCAGCGGGCGGCGGAAGCCATCTACACACCGGAGGGACAGCGGCAGATAAAGGAAACGATAGATTATTATATGGACAATGCCCGGACCATGAAGCAGGGCCTTGAAACGGCCGGGCTGAAAGTCTACGGCGGTGTGAACGCTCCTTACATCTGGCTGAAAACACCCGACGGAACAAGCTCCTGGCGGTTCTTCGAACAAATGCTGTACGAAGCCAATGTAGTGGGCACACCGGGTGTAGGTTTCGGCCCCAGCGGTGAAGGATATATCCGGCTGACGGCCTTCGGCAAGCACGAAGACTGCGTGGAAGCCATGAAGCGCATCCGGAAGTGGCTGAAATAAAAAAACAATTGAATTAGCGAGGTACTTGCTATAATCGAGTCGGACTGATCATCCGGAATTTTTCTAAACTTAAAGGTAAAAAGGTATGAAAACAAGAAGTGTAAAATGGGTAATAATGGCAATGGCGCTGTTATCAATGGCAATGCCTTTCACAGCAAAGGCTCAGGATAAAGTGGAAGCGTCGGCAGGCGTCGACCTCGTAAGCGGTTACGTGTGGCGTGGCCAGGATTTGGGAGGGGTAAGCCTCCAGCCGAGCGCATCCATCGCCTACAAAGGTTTCTCTCTGGGAGCTTGGGGCTCCGTAGGCATCGAGAGTTCGGACACGAAAGAGTTCGACCTCATACTGGGATATTCAACCGGAGGCTTCAGCGTATCGGTGACGGACTACTGGTACAATGTGACCGGAGATGGGGTGACAGCCAAATACTTCCAGTACGGTGCACACAATGCTGCCAACTCACATCTGTTCGAAGCGCAAATCGGCTATGATTTCGGCCCCGTAGCCGTAAACTGGTACACCAACTTTGCAGGCGACGACGGTGTTGACAAAGACGGTGACCGTGCTTATTCATCCTACATCTCCGTGGCAGCCCCCTTCACACTGGGCGGTCTGGACTGGGCGGCCGAGATAGGCGCTACCCCTTGGGCCACGGACTTCTATGGAGCCAACGGATTTGCCGTATGCGACGTCAGCCTGGGAGTATCAAAAGACATCAAAATCACCGATTCCTTCTCCCTCCCGTTGTTTGCCAAAGCAACCTGGAATCCAAGGTCTGAAGGTGCCTATTTCGTAGTCGGACTAAGTTTCTAAGATGAAAAACCTATGATTTACACACACCGAACGGTAAATCGTAAATTGTCTAATCGTAAATTATTTAAGGTATGAAAAAGATTGAAGCTATTATCCGAAAGACCAAGTTCGAGGACGTGAAGGACGCGCTGCTCGAAGCGGACATCGAATGGTTCTCCTATTATGATGTACGGGGCATCGGGAAATCCAGACAAGCCCGTATCTACCGTGGTGTCATGTACGACACCAGTTCCATCGAACGGATTCTTATCTCCATCGTGGTACGCGACAAGAATGCGGAAAAGACCGTACAAGCCATCATCAAATCTGCACAAACCGGTGAAATCGGCGACGGACGTATCTTCGTCATCCCCATTGAGGATGCCATACGCATACGTACTGCAGAGAGAGGCGACATCGCACTCTACAATGCCGAACAAGAAAGATAACGGGCAGCTACAAACCACAACTAAGAAAATACAATACAACTAAAAGCAACAAGAAATTATGGATAAACTTATTTTAAGTGAACTGACCAACGGACTGAACACTGTATGGATGTTGCTTGCAGCCATGCTGGTATTCTTCATGCAGCCGGGTTTTGCACTGGTCGAAGCCGGTTTTACAAGAGTAAAAAATACGGCCAATATCCTGATGAAGAACTTCGTTGACTTCATGTTTGGCAGTCTGCTCTACTGGTTCATCGGTTTCGGACTGATGTTCGGTGCAGGCGGATTCATAGGAATGCCCCATTTCTTCGACCTCTCGTTCTACGACGGAGGCGGGCTTCCCACGGAAGGTTTCCTGGTATTCCAGACTGTATTCTGCGCAACGGCTGCCACCATCGTGTCCGGCGCTATGGCAGAACGTACCAAATTCTCCATGTACCTGGTTTACACCATCTTCATCAGTGTGCTGATTTATCCCGTTTCCGGTCACTGGACTTGGGGCGGCGGCTGGCTGATGAACGGTGAGGCAGGTTCCTTCATGATGGAAACATTCGGAACAACTTTCCATGACTTCGCAGGTTCCACCATCGTCCACTCCGTAGGCGGCTGGATTGCCCTGGTAGGTGCGGCCATCCTCGGCCCGCGCATCGGAAAATACGGCAAAGACGGCAAGTCAAGAGCCATTCCGGGACATAACCTCACGATTGCGGCACTGGGTGTATTCATTCTTTGGTTCGGATGGTTCGGCTTCAACCCCGGTTCACAGTTGGCAGCAGCCACTACGAACGATGCAAGGGCCATCTCGCATGTATTCCTCACCACCAATCTGGCAGCCTGCGCAGGCGGTTTCTTTGCATTGGCGGTAAGCTGGATGAAATATGGCAAACCCTCCTTGTCTCTGACACTGAATGGCATTCTGGCCGGATTGGTAGGCATCACGGCCGGTTGTGACATGGTTTCTCCTTTCGGGGCGGTAATCATCGGCACCATCTGCGGCATCCTGATGATTTATTCGGTGGAATTCATCGACCGGACACTGAAAATTGACGACCCCGTAGGGGCCAGTTCCGTACACGGCGTCTGCGGTTTCACGGGAACCATCCTCACCGGACTGTTTTCCACCAGTGAGGGACTGTTTTACGGTGCAGGCTGGAGCTTTCTCGGAGCGCAGGTATTCGGTGCACTCGTAGTAGGCGCATGGGCAGCAGGCATGGGATTCATCATCTTCAAAGGACTCGACAAAATCCACGGCCTCCGCGTTTCCAAACGTGTGGAGGAAGAAGGACTCGACATTTACGAACACGGCGAGTCTGCCTACGGTGCATAATGATTTTATATTTTATTAAACCAACAATTACAACTCTAAGGTATTATGTCAAAATTGAGATTCAGAGTAGTAGAGACGGCGTTCAAGAAGAAACCCGTTGCAGTGGCAGTCCCGGCGGAACGTCCGTCAGAGTATTTTGCCAAGTATGTATTCAACAAGGAGAAGATGTTCCGCTATCTGCCGAGCAAGGTGTATGCCAAACTGACGGATGTGATTGACAACGGAGCTCCGCTGGACCGCAGCATAGCCGACGAGGTTGCCGCAGGTATGAAGAAATGGGCGGTTGAAATGGGGGCGACCCACTATACGCACTGGTTTCATCCGCTGACCGAAGGTACTGCCGAAAAGCACGATGCTTTTGTGGAACACGACGGCAAAGGCGGCGTGATGGAGGAATTCACTGGCAAACTGCTCGTGCAGCAGGAACCGGACGCTTCCAGTTTCCCGAACGGCGGTATCCGCAATACGTTCGAGGCACGTGGCTACTCGGCATGGGACCCCTCCTCCCCGGCATTCATCGTAGACGACACGCTCTGCATCCCGACTATTTTCATCGCCTATACCGGTGAGTCTCTGGACTACAAGGCACCGTTGCTGAAAGCCCTGCGTGCCGTAGACAAGGCTGCCGTCGACGTATGCCACTATTTCAATCCGGAAGTAAAGAAAGTGGTTGCCTATCTGGGCTGGGAGCAGGAATATTTTCTGGTTGACGAAGGGTTGTACGCCGCACGTCCCGACCTGCTGATGACCGGACGCACGCTGATGGGCCATGACAGCGCCAAGAACCAGCAGCTGGAAGACCATTACTTCGGGGCCATCCCCAGCCGTGTGGCCGCTTTCATGAAGGAACTGGAAATCGAAGCGCTGAAACTCGGCATCCCCGTCAAGACCCGTCACAACGAAGTGGCTCCCAACCAGTTCGAGCTGGCTCCCGTCTTCGAGGAATGCAACCTGGCGGTAGACCACAACATGCTCATCATGGCCTTGATGCGTAAAGTGGCACGTAACCACGGTTTCCGCGTACTGCTGCACGAAAAGCCCTTCAAGGGTGTCAACGGCAGTGGCAAGCACAACAACTGGTCGCTGGGTACGGACACCGGTATCCTGCTCCACGCACCCGGCAAACTGCCCGAAGAGAACCTGCGTTTCATCACTTTCGTAGTGAACACGCTGATGGCCGTATACCGTCACAACGGATTGCTGAAAGCCTCCATCTCCAGTGCGACGAACGCCCACCGTCTGGGTGCCAACGAAGCGCCTCCGGCCATCATCTCTTCCTTCCTGGGCAAGCAGTTGAGCCAGGTGCTGGAACACATCGAAGAGAGCACCAAGGACGACCTCGTCAGCCTCAGCGGCAAGCAAGGCATGAAGCTGGACATCCCGCAGATTCCGGAACTGATGATAGACAATACCGACCGCAACCGCACCAGCCCGTTCGCCTTCACCGGCAACCGCTTCGAGTTCCGCGCCGTGGGTTCCGAGGCCAACTGCGCCAGCGCCATGATTGCACTGAACTCCGCCCTTGCCGAGCAGTTGACGGAATTCAAGAAAGATGTGGACGAACTGATTGAAAAGGGTGAGCCGAAAATCTCCGCCATCCTCGAAGTCATCCGCCGGTACATCAAAGTCTGCAAACCCATCCACTTTGACGGCAACGGTTACAGCGATGAATGGAAAGCCGAAGCAGCCCGCCGCGGTCTGGACTGCGAGACAAGTGTTCCCGTCATTTTCGACAACTACCTGAAACCGGAGAGCATCCGGATGTTCGAGTCCATCGGTGTCATGACGAAGAAGGAACTGGAAGCCCGCAACGAGGTGAAATGGGAAATGTACACCAAGAAAATACAGATTGAAGCCCGCGTGCTCGGAGATTTGGCCATGAACCACATTATCCCCGTAGCTACACAGTATCAGTCGGATTTGATTGACAACGTCTACAAGATGAAAGACCTGTTCCCCGCAGAGAAGGCTGCAAAACTGTCTGCCAAGAATCTGGAACTCATCGAAGAGATTGCCGACCGTACCGCCTTCATCAAGGAGCATGTGGATGCCATGATCGAGGCGCGCAAAGTGGCCAACAAAATTGAGAGTGAACGTGAAAAAGCCATCGCCTACCACGACAACATCGTACCGATGATGGAGGAAATCCGTTACCACATCGACAAGCTGGAACTCATCGTCGACAATCAGATGTGGACGTTGCCCAAATATCGCGAGTTACTGTTTATAAGATGAAAAATGAAGGATGAAGGATGAATCCTTAATCCCTATCTCATTCTTTTGTTGGTTGTTTTAAGTTTGCAGGGGGGAGAGGTGCCGCGAGGCAGTTCTCTCTCTTTTTTCGTCCATGCCAACTGTTGGCGGTAAGCGGGAAATAACCTATCTTTGCCCGTCAGATAAAACAATCCTGTCATCATGAAGAATTTACGTAACTACTATGCAGCGTTCCTGCTGTTTGCCTTGCTGTTCGTTGCGGCTGCCGCCCCGGCACAAACCGATCTGCAGCAAAAACTGGGTCGGATTTCCGCCATTACGGAAACCCGTCCGTTGGAGTCCACCCGGTTCTCCGAGAAGTATGTAACCTATTTCACCCAGCCGTTGGACCACCGTCGTCCCGAAAAGGGCAGTTTCCGCCAGCGTGTGATTGTCTCCCACGTCGGCTTCGACCGTCCCACGGTGATTGTAACCGAAGGCTATGGAGCCGCCTATGCCCTCAACCCCAAGTATCGCGAGGAACTTTCAGAGTTGCTCGATGCCAACATGATTTTTGTGGAATACCGTTATTTCCTGGAATCCACCCCTGAGCCTAAAGACTGGCAATACCTCACCGCCGAGAATTCCGCAGACGACCTGCACGCCGTCCGCAACGCCTTTAAAAGCATCTATCCCGGCAAATGGATTGCGACCGGCATCAGCAAGGGCGGGCAGACTACCCTGCTCTACCGCACTTTCTATCCGGACGATGTGGATATTTCCGTGCCTTATGTAGCTCCGCTCTGCTACGGGGTGGAAGACGGACGCCACGAGCTTTTCCTCAGGAAAGTGTCTACTCCGGAGGACCGCAAACGGATTGAGGACTTCCAGTTGGAAGTGTTGAAACGGAAAGCCGCACTGCTCCCCCGCTTTGAGAAATATTGCGATGAAAAAGGACTCAAGTTCCGTGCGCCCGTTGAAGAGATATACGACTATTGTGTGCTGGAGTATTCTTTTGCCCTTTGGCAGTGGGGAACTCCCGTCAGCAGCATCCCTGCCACCACGGCCTCGGACGATGAGATATTTGCCCATCTGCTCGACATCAGTAATCCCGACTACTTCATTGCCGACAGTCCCACAGCCTCATTCTTCGTGCAGGCCGCCCACGAACTGGGCTATTACGGCTACGATACGAAGCCTTTCAAGAAGTATCTTTCCATCCAATCGAGCAAGGATTACCTGCACCGCCTCATGCTCCCCGAAGAGCTGAAAGACATGCCCTTCGACAAGACCCTAAGCAAGAAAATCACGAAGTTCCTGAAAGAGAATGACCCGAAAATGATATTCATCTACGGACAGAACGACCCGTGGACAGCTGCCGGAGTGACCTGGCTGAAAGGTAAAAAGAACATCCATGTATTCGTCGAGCCCGGCGGAAGCCATCGGGCACGCATCGGCACACTGCCCGAAGAGGAAAAGAAGCAAGTGATGGAGCTGATAAATGAATGGTTGAAACAATAAAAACGGATGGTCCGTGTGGCATGAACAGACCATCCGTTTACTCCTGACAGACCATCTGTTCTACCTCAACAGATGGTCTGTTTTTTTATTCTATAATTTGTGCATCCTCAATATCGTCCACTGCCTTTACTGAAGCATCCGGTGTCTTCGGGCGGCGACGCGTAAACTTGAACCAGTTCAGCAGTTCCGAAGCCGCATAGACCAGACTGCTGATACCGATAATGATAAATGCCGTGGAGCGTACTCCCGTAGGATTGAACAGCGCAACCAAGCCGGCAAGCAGAATCAATACCGGAACCACATAAAAACCTCCCGGTACCGGCATCCAGCGACGGGCAGCGGAAAGCGAGGCAATCTGTTGCACTCCTCCCATCACCAGGATAAATCCCAATACAAATGTCAGCAAATCGGCAAAGAAACCGGGCATGATAATCAGCCACAAGCCAAACAGCAGGCTGCCCACTCCCTCGATAGGGAAACGGCTGCGCATCTCCGTGCTCTGTGCAAAGTAGCCTATGATGCTGATAAGCGAAGGCACCAGGAAAATGACACCTATCGTAATCACAAAGTAATCACCCGCCTGGTCGGGAAACATCACCAGCACCAAACCGATAACCAGCGCACATATAGCACGCAAAAATGAATAACTTAATCCTTTCATGAGTCTATGTTTTTTTGCGAAGATACATCTTTATCCGAATAACTCCACACGAAAATCCCGAAAAATCAGTTTACATTCAGCCAGGCATTCATATCTTCGGCCACAAAAAGCCAGTATAATAACAACAGTACAGCAATAACCACGCCTATGGCAACTAAATGTTTTCTATTCATAGTTTGTTCCTTTCTTTTTTTGAATGAATATTCGTTTTTACTACACTTATAAGAACAATATTTCAAGAAAAATGTTCTTATCCAGAAAAAAAGTCATATTTATTTTGGCAGTTAAAACAAAGTGCTTATATTTGTCGCGAAAACGAAGACAGGCTGCACCTCAGCATAAAAAATGAACAAGTTCATTTTATTATACATTCGGTTTGCACTGTCTTTGCCCCCGATAAAACAAAAAAAGTCAATGAAAACAATGTTAGTAAATACATATTGGTGGTGGCACCCGTTACAACTCCGACAGTCGTAAGGGAGCAGCGCTCGTATGTATATATGTAATATATAGTAAAAAACAAAAAGAGCCCTGTCGCACCAAGCGACGGGGCTTTTTTCGTTTAAGCAATAATGCGTTTTGATTTCTGAAATAGTAAATAGTAAATCGTCAAATAGTAAATAACATGATGAATTTCTTAGTTGACAAAGAAGGTTATTACGGAGAGTTCGGCGGGGCATACGTTCCCGAAATCCTCCACAAATGTGTAGAAGAGTTGCAGAACACCTACCTCAAGGTGCTGCAAAGTGAGGACTTCAAGCGTGAATACGACCAGTTGCTGCGCGACTACGTGGGACGCCCTTCCCCACTCTACTTGGCACACCGCTTGTCCGAGAAGTACGGTTGCCGGATTTACCTCAAGCGTGAAGACCTGAACCACACCGGTGCCCACAAAATCAACAACAGCATCGGGCAGGTGTTGCTGGCACGCCGCATGGGCAAGCGCCGCATCATCGCCGAAACCGGAGCCGGACAGCACGGTGTGGCCACAGCCACCGTCTGCGCCTTGATGAACATGGAATGCATCGTCTACATGGGTAAGACCGACGTAGAGCGCCAGCGCGTCAATGTGGAGAAGATGAAGATGCTCGGCGCCACCGTCGTTCCCGTCACCAGTGGCAATATGACGTTGAAGGACGCCACCAACGAAGCCATCCGCGACTGGTGCTGCCATCCGTCGGACACCTACTACGTGATAGGTTCCACCGTCGGCCCGCATCCCTACCCCGACATGGTGGCACGTCTGCAGTCCGTCATCAGCGAAGAAATAAGGAAGCAGCTCCTTGAACACGAGGGACGCGAATGCCCCGACTACCTCATCGCCTGCGTAGGTGGAGGAAGCAATGCAGCCGGCACCATCTATCACTACGTCAACGACCCGCACGTGCAAATCGTCCTCGCCGAAGCCGGAGGAAAAGGCATTGAAACGGGAATGACAGCCGCCACCATCGCCCTCGGCAAGATGGGTATCATCCACGGCTCGCGCACCTACGTCATCCAGAACGAGGACGGACAGATAGAAGAGCCCTATTCCATCTCTGCCGGACTGGACTATCCGGGCATCGGCCCCATGCACGCCAACCTTGCCAAGCAGAAGCGTGCCATCGTCCTCGCCGTCAACGACGACGAAGCCATCCGCGCCGCCTACGAACTGACCCGGCTCGAAGGCATCATCCCCGCATTGGAAAGTGCCCACGCACTGGGTGCGCTGGAGAAGATGAGGTTCAAGCCGACGGACGTGGTGGTGCTGACGGTGTCGGGACGGGGGGATAAGGATATAGAGACGTATTTGAGTGATGAGTGATGAGTTATAAGTGATGAGTTATTTGAAAATACGAGATACAATGAAATAAAATACAAGATACAATGAAACAATATGATTATAAAACAATCAGCCGCACCATGCTCGGTGACTTGCATACGCCGGTGAGCACGTATCTGAAGGTGCGTGACATCTTTCCGCAGAGCGCACTTATGGAGAGTTCCGACTATCATGGCAGTGAGAACAACCGCTCGTTCATCGCTCTGTGTCCGCTGGCAAGTGTCAGCATAGACCACGGCACGGCTATCTTCCGCCTGCCGGACGACAGCCGCGAAGAGCATCCCATAACCGATGCATACCGGGTGGAGAATGCCTTGAACGATTTCCGCGCCCGCTTCCGCGTGGAGGGCGAATACAGCAATTACTGCGGACTCTACGGATACACCTCCTTCAATGCTGTCCGCTACTTCGAGAATATCCCCGTGAAGGACAGCCGCGAAGCTACCAACGATGCGCCGGACATGCTGTACATATTATATAAGTACCTCATCGTCTTCAACGACTTCAAGAATGAGATGCTGCTCCTCGAGATGCTGGCGCCCGGCGAGACCAGCGGACTGGACCAGGTACAGAAGGCCATCCATAACCGTAACTACACCGCCTACGATTTCCGCGCCGTCGGCCCCACCACCTCCCCGCTTACGGACGAGGAGCACAAGGCGAATATCCGCCGGGGCATCGCCCACTGTCTGCGCGGCGACGTTTTCCAGATAGTCCTCTCCCGCCGGTTCGAGCAGCGTTTCACAGGCGATGACTTCAAGCTCTACCGTGCCCTGCGCAGCATCAACCCTTCTCCCTATCTGTTCTATTTCGACTTCGGGGGCTTCCGCATTTTCGGCTCGTCTCCCGAAACCCATTGCCGCATCGAAGGCCGCCATGCCTACATCGACCCCATTGCCGGAACCACGAAGCGCACCGGCGATGCAGAGCAGGACGCCCTCAATGCCCGGTACCTGCACGACGACCCCAAAGAGAACGCCGAACACGTGATGCTGGTGGACCTTGCCCGCAACGACCTCTCCCGCAACTGCCGCGATGTAAAGGTGGACTTCTATAAGGAGATGCAGTATTACAGCCATGTCATCCACCTCGTCAGCCGTGTCAGCGGAACGTTCCGCGAAGAGGCCGACCCCGTCAAGGCCTTCATCGACACCTTCCCTGCCGGTACCCTGAGCGGCGCCCCCAAGGTACGCGCCATGCAACTCATCAGCCAGCTGGAACCGCACAACCGTGGAGCCTACGGCGGCTGCATCGGTTTCATCGGACTGAACGGCTCGCTGAACCAGGCGATTACGATTCGTACTTTTGTCAGCCGCAACGGTGTCCTCTGGTTCCAGGCAGGCGGCGGTATCGTAGCCAAGAGCAACGACGAGTACGAACTGCAAGAAGTGAACAACAAGCTCGGCGCACTGAAAAAGGCGATTGAGATGGCAGAAAAAATGTGAGTTTATGTACGATTTGACGATTTACGATGTACGATTTGCCATGCGGCGTACATTGCGCAGCCAAATCGTACATCGTAAATAAAGTAACTTCAATCGTACATCGTAAATCGTCAAATAGTAAATAAAATAGATTGTAAATACAAAAGATGAAAACAGTTATCATAGACAATTACGACTCCTTCACCTACAACCTTGCCCATCTGGTGAAAGAGCTTGGCGCAGAAACGGATGTGCTGCGCAACGATAAATTCCGGCTCGAAGAACTGGAGCCATACGATAAAATCATCCTCTCACCCGGCCCCGGTGTCCCCGAGGAAGCCGGACTGCTGCTGGATGTCATCCGCACCTATGCCGGACGGAAACCCATACTCGGTGTCTGTCTGGGCGAACAAGCCATCGGACAAGTGTTTGGCGGAAAGCTGGTCAATCTGGAAGAGGTATTCCATGGGGTACAGACGGAGATAAGGATTAGGAGTGAGGGATTAGGAACGAGGGAGGAAGGATTAGGGATTAGTGATGAAGGATTGGGGGGAAAGGATTATGAAGGTATTTCTCTCGAAGAAGACTATATCTTCTGCGGTTTACCCAATAGGATTCCCGTCGGACGATACCACTCCTGGGTAGTGGATACGAAGGACTTTCCCGAAGCGCTGGCCATTACCGCCATCAGCCCCGAAGGACAAATCATGGCGCTGAAACATCGGGAGTATGACATACACGGCATCCAGTTCCATCCTGAATCGGTACTGACACCCGACGGAAAAACAATCGTAAAAAACTGGCTTTTCAAATGAGGCACTTCAGAAAAAGAGTAAATTCAATCGTCAAATCGTAAATCGTCAAATCGTAAATAAATAGATGAAAGCAATACTCACCCGTCTCTTCAATCACGAAGAGCTTACGTCGGAGGAGACCAAACAAATCCTCCTCAACATCACCAAGGAAATGTATCCTGAGGCGCAGATAGCAGCCTTGCTCACTGCCTTCCAGATGCGAAGCATCACTGTGGACGAGCTTATCGGTTTCCGCGAAGCACTGATGGAGACACGCCTTCCCATCGACTTCGCCCCCTATCGCCCCATCGACATTGTGGGTACGGGCGGCGACGGAAAGAACACCTTCAACATATCCACCTGCGCTTGCTTCGTGGTGGCAGGAGCCGGCTACAAGGTTGCCAAGCACGGCAACTACGGAGCCACTTCCGTGAGCGGAGCCAGCAATGTCATCGAGCAGCACGGCGTACGCTTCACCAACAACCCCGACACGCTGAAACGCAGCATGGAGGAGTGCAACATCGCCTACCTTCATGCCCAGCTTTTCAATCCGGCGATGAAGTTTGTCGGTCCCGTACGCAAGACGCTGGGAGTACGCACCTTGTTCAATCTGCTCGGCCCGTTGGTGAATCCATGCTGTCCGGCATACCAGCTGCTCGGTGTGGCAGACCTCTCGCAGATGCGCCTATACACCAACGTATTCTATAAGCTCGGCATTGACTTTGCCGTGGTCAACAGCCTCGACAGCTACGACGAAATCTCCCTGACGGACGAGTTCAAGGTGATGACCCGCAACTACGAGCGCATCTACCGTCCGCAGGCTCTCGGCTTCAAGGATGCCCGTCCCGAAGAACTCTTCGGCGGCGCATGCAAGGAAGATGCCGCCCGCATCTTCGACAATATCCTTACGGGGCATGCCACACCTGCACAAACGCAATGCGTCATTGTCAACGCCGCCTTTGCCATCCAGGTGATGGAGCCGCAGAAAGAGATTGAAGAGTGCATCGCCATCGCACGCGAATCACTGGATAGCGGACGGGCGCTAGCTACACTGAAAAAATTTATCGAGATTAATAAATGAAGCAATGAAAGATATACTGTCCGAAATCATCACCCATAAGCAAACAGAGATTGAACTGCAAAAGCAAACCGTCTCTCTGGAACAGTTGCAGGAGCAGGCCGGAATCATCATCCGGGAGAATGCGGCCCACCACCGCAGCATGAAGCAGGCCCTTGCCGCTTCTTCTACAGGAATCATCTCCGAGTTCAAACGCCGTTCACCCTCCAAAGGCTGGATAAACGAGGCTGCCCGGGCAGAGGAAATACCTGCCGCCTACGAAGCCGCCGGCGCCGCCGCCCTCTCCATCCTGACGGATGAGAAGTTCTTCGGCGGTACGCTGCGCGACATCCGCACGGCCCGTCCGCTCGTCCGCATCCCCATTCTGCGCAAGGACTTCATCATCGACGAGTACCAGCTTCTGCAAGCCTGCATCGTAGGTGCCGACGCCGTATTGCTCATTGCCGCCTGCCTCAGTCCGGAGCAGTGTAGCACCCTCACCGCCCAAGCCCACGAACTCGGGCTGGAGGTATTGCTCGAAATCCACAGCCCTTCGGAACTCTCCTATATAAATAAGGAGGTCGACATGGTGGGTGTCAACAACCGCAACCTCGGCTCCTTCGTCACCGATGTAGAAAACTCCTTCCGGATAGCCCGGCAACTGCGCGAAGCCACCCACGGACCGGCATCCCCGCTCCTTGTTTCCGAAAGCGGCATCTCCGACCCCGAAACCATCTGCCGCCTGCGTGCCGCCGGCTTCCGCGGTTTCCTCATCGGCGAAACCTTCATGAAAACAGCCAATCCGGGCGAAACCCTGAAAGAGTTCATCCAAGACAGTCTCTTAATTGATAATTAAAAGTTGAAAGTTGATAATTGTAAATACAAAAGTCTCTCATACAGCGTTACATCGCGCAGCCAAATTGTAAATAGTAAATTGTAAATCGTAAATAAAATGTCTCCTCTCATCAAAGTATGCGGAATGACCGAAGCAGAAAACATCCGCAATGTAGAACTGCAAGGTGTAGATATGATTGGTTTCATCTTCTACCCCAAATCTCCCCGTTGTCTGTGCCAGATGCCCGGGTATCTGCCAGCCTGCGCCAAGCGTGTCGGCGTCTTTGTCAACGAAAGTAAGGAAAACATCCTGATGTATACCGACCGTTTCAGCCTGGACTACATCCAGCTGCATGGCAATGAGGCTCCCGAGTACTGCCGTTCCCTGCACAATGCAGGCCTGCACCTCATCAAGGCTTTCTCCATCTTGCTGCCCAAGGACCTGCTTTCCGTCTCTGCCTACAACGGTCTGTGCGACTACTACCTCTTCGACACCAAGACCCCGCAGTACGGCGGTTCCGGCAACCAGTTCGACTGGAACCTCCTGCACCGCTACAACGGTCCCACCCCGTTCCTGCTCAGCGGCGGCATCAACCCCTACAGCGTAAAAGCCCTCCGGGAGTTCCGCCATCCCTATTTCGCAGGTATCGACATCAACAGCCGCTTCGAAACGGCACCGGGAATAAAGGATGTGGAACGCATCTCAAACTTCCTGAAAGAACTCAAGGGAGGTACGATTTGACGATTTACTATTTACTATTTGGCTGCGCAATATACGCCACATGGCAAATTGTACATTGTACATGGTAAATAGTAAATAGTAAATTGTAAAATTGTAAATCGTACCATGCAGCATATATTGCGCAGCCAAATAGTAAATTGTAAATTGTAAAATTGTAAATAGAAATAGTATGTTGAACCGCATTAACCAACTTTTCCAGGACAGCCCCAAGAATCTGCTGTCCATTTACTTTTGTGCAGGCTGTCCCACCCTCGACGGTACAGCCGACGTTATCCGTGCCCTCGAAAGAAACGGAGTCAGCATGATTGAAATCGGAATTCCGTTCAGTGACCCCATGGCCGACGGCATTGTCATTCAGAACGCCGCCACCCGCGCCCTGCACAACGGCATGTCCCTCCGCCTGCTTTTCGAACAATTGCGCGACATCCGTCGCGATGTCCGCATCCCCCTCATCCTTATGGGGTACCTCAATCCCATCATGCAGTTCGGCTTCGAAGCCTTCTGCCAGAAGTGCGTGGAATGCGGCATCGATGGCGTCATCATTCCCGACCTCCCTTTCCGCGATTACGAAGAGAGTTACAAAGCCATCGCCTCGAAGTATGACATCCGTGTCATCATGCTCATTACCCCCGAAACCAGCGAAGCCCGCGTCCGCGAAATAGACGCCCACACCGACGGCTTCATCTATCTGGTGTCCAGTGCCGCTACCACCGGTGCCCAGAAAGACTTCGACACCCGGAAGCAAGCCTACTTCAAGAAGATAGAGGATATGAACCTGCGCAATCCACGCATGGTAGGCTTCGGCATCAGCAACAAGCAGACATTCGATGCCGCTTGCGCCCACTCATCCGGTGCCATCATCGGCAGCCGCTTCGTCACGCTGCTCAACGAGAAGGAAGGAGATGCGGAAAAGGCTATCAGGCAGTTGAAGGAAGATTTGAAACAGTGAGCTTATTCAAATTTCATACAATATATTTTTCGCAATGAAAAAATAAAAGAGACAAAATCTGCAAAGACTTGTCTCTTTTATTTTCTCCCCATCTCATATTTCACTATCTTTGTGCCCGAAAAAAGCTCTAATACGAATATCATGAAAGTCGATTGCCCTTCCGTACTATTGATTTACACTGGCGGAACTATCGGAATGATAGAAAATCCCGAGACCGGTGCGCTTGAGAACTTCAACTTCGACCAACTGCTACAGCATGTTCCCGAACTGAAGCGCTTCAACTACCGCATCTCTTCCTATCAGTTCGACCCACCGATCGACTCTTCCGACATGGAGCCTTCCCTCTGGGCAAAGATTGTAAAAATCATCAACTACAACTACGACAATTTCGACGGCTTCGTCATCCTGCACGGTACCGATACGATGGCCTATACAGCCTCCGCCCTCAGTTTCATGCTCGAGAACCTTTCCAAGCCGGTCATCCTCACCGGTTCCCAGCTTCCCATCGGCACCCTGCGCACCGACGGGAAAGAGAACCTCATCACCGCCATTGAAATAGCCGCCGCCAAGCATCCGGACGGTACCCCTATCGTCCCCGAAGTGTGCATCTTCTTCGAGAACGAGCTGATGCGGGGCAACCGTACCACCAAAATCAATGCCGAGAATTTCAACGCTTTCCGCTCCTTCAACTATCCCCCACTGGCAAAGGCAGGCATCCATATCCGCTATAACGAGCACCTCATCCGACGCCCCGACCCGTCGCGCCCCATGAAGCCGCACTACCTTTTCGACACCAATGTCGTAGTGCTCACCCTCTTTCCCGGCATCCAGGAAAGCATTATCAACTCCGTGCTTCATGTTCCCGGCCTGAAAGCCGTTGTCCTCAAGACTTTCGGTTCCGGCAATGCCCCCCAGAAAGAATGGTTCATCCGCCAGCTGAAAGAAGCCAGCGAACGTGGCATTGTCATCGTCAACATCACCCAATGCCAAAGTGGCGCCGTCGAGATGGGACGTTACGAAACCGGTCTGCAACTTCTCCAGGCAGGTGTCATCAGCGGCTATGACAGTACCCCCGAATGTGCCGTCACCAAACTCATGTTCCTCCTGGGGCATGGACTGGACCAAGCCGAAATCCGCCACCGCATGAATTCCGACCTGGCAGGAGAAATCACCAAGATTTAGTAAAGCGGCAATACAGAGGGCATTTAGTAATATTGATAATTTTCAAGACAAACTTGCATTATCTATCCATACAAAATCGTTAAAAAGCGTTAACCAACACGCTTTTATCCCCCATTAATAAAGCTTATTAGTTTAAATAAACGTACTTTTGCTTACAATCAAGCAAAACAAATGTAAAATATGGGAGAGAATATCCAATACAAACGCTTTCTGCCGCTTGTTATTCTTGCAATGAGTATACTGCTGCAGGGTTGTAAAGACGATGTTTTTAACCCCGAGAAAGTGAAAGCAGCCTATCAGGATAGGTTTCCGGTCAAGAACATAGACCCGGCTATGGATTGGAAAATGACTCAGCAGGTCCGGGTCAATGTTTCTGTATCCGAAGATACCGGCATCGACTACACCATACGTATTTACGACAAGAACCCCTTAATCAGCCGGTCATCCGCCAAACTGCTGGCAGAAGGCACCGCCAATAATACAACAGTATTTACTACCGTCATGGACTGCCCTTCTGTGCTGACGAGCGCTTTTGTGTGCCGCACCGATGCACACAGCCGCAACATAGTAAAATACGTATCCATCCAAAACGGTCAGCTCCATGCCGCTTTCGGCAGTTCCCCCACAACTACACGTGCCGCATGGACACGCAGTGTCAGCATCGAGACCTATTCACCGGAAAAGTCTGAGGCAGAAATCACCGCAATGCTATCAAGTGCCGAAGAAATAAGGCCGAATACCGATTTTCAAAACGGAAAAGCCTACAAAATCTCCAAAGACAATATATATAGGAATAAAATCAGCAAGGACGGCATGGGAAGTGACAATCCGGCCATCATCATCATTGAAGGCAGCTGGGAACCCAATGGAAACAACATGACCGTTGAACGAGGCTTCGAATTCTATGTGATTGACGGAGGGGAAATCGTGATACCGGACGAGCACACCTTCACTTTAGTGCAATCCAGCCGGTTTATCGTCTACGCGGGTGGAACCATCAAAGGGAACGACATCGAATTGACCAATGCATCCGGAGGCAGCTACAACTACAATGCCGGCACTATGGAAATAGACGATTTCCATGTCAGCCAGGGAGGAGCATTCTATAATTGCGGTACCGTGCGTGTCGATGAAATGAATTTCGACAGCGGATGCAAATTCATCAACCAGGGTAAAGCCTATATCGGGAAAACCGACAGCAACATCACTATAGACAACGGATGCTATCTATATGCGGAAGAATTTGTAGGCACACTGAACATGGGAGACACCTCTTCTGCAGAGATAGAGGATTTCGGGGACCATAGCAACAATTACAACACCCAAATCACGATGGGTGACAACTCCATGATAACCGTACTTGATGAAGCAGAATTGTCACAAGCACAATTTATGGGTCCAAACAATGAATATGCACTGGTAAAAATCAATAAAATTGAAGATATAGGAAATTTCTCCAGCCAGGGAAACATTCATTATGAAGTGAAAGAAATTGACGATGATATCACCGAGGATATCTGGTGGGAAGCCAAATTCCTTGATGCTATCAAGAACACCGAAGGAACCATATCCAAATGGGGAGAATCCCCCATCACCATTCCTGCCGGAGACTGTACGGGCGAAGGCAATACTCCGGACGAGTCCGGCTCAGAAACCCCTACAGACCCGGTCTCCTATACGTACGTATTCGAAGACAACTTCCCGTTGGTAGGCGACTATGACTTCAACGACGTGGTCTTGGACGTGGAGACCTACTATCACCGCGAGAAAAAGACGAACCACATCAAGCGCATACAGCTCGACGTGACCCTTGCTGCAGCAGGAGCAAGCAAGCCGTTGGGCGTAGGGCTCCGGATTACCGGAATCAATAAATCCGATATCCGGGAAATCAAAACCGGAGGCGACGATTCGCGTTTCCAGGAGTCATTCAACAGCTCGTACAACAAATTCAGGTACAATAACGTTACTTATATGGAAGATTCCGATCCGAGTGTCGTAATCCCCATTGCAGGCGAAGTACACAATGTATTTGGAGTCGAACCGGGTGAGATGGTAAACACCGGCATTGGAGTAACCGCCAAAGAGTATACTTATGAAGTCATTATTGAACTGACAGACCAAACTCGGACAGAGCCCCTATTCTCAAAAGACAATCTGGACTTCTTCATCTGTTATCAATATAAAAGCATGGAACAACGCATGGAAGTTCATCTTTACGAATTTTGGGGATATGGCGCCACTGCCGCCGGAACCATACAGCAAGAGAATCTTGACTTAGCAGGCAACAACACGTGGGCAATCTGCGTGCCGTATGGCTTCCGCTATCCCAAGGAAACCATCAATGTTTCACGTACTGACATCCCCGAAGCAAGCGCATATCCGGAATTCATCTATTGGGCCCAAGACAGAACCCAGTATACGGAATGGTACGAACACCCGGTAGAAGAAAATGTATATAGATAAATATAGCAAACAATTATCATAAACAATGAAACAAATATTATTTGTAGATGACAAACCTGCCATAGGCAAGGTACTCTCGGTCTATTTAGGGAAAGAGAATGAGCTGGTTTATTTCGAAGATCCCGTCAGGGCCATAGAATGGCTGAATGAGGGGAACGAACCCGCTCTCATCATTTCGGACATACGCATGCCCAAGATGACCGGCAGTGAATTCCTGGCATATCTGAAAAGCAATTCACTTTTCAAGGACATTCCGGTTGTGATGCTTTCCAGTGAAGAAAGTACCACCGAGCGCATCAACCTGCTCGAAGCCGGAGCCGAGGATTTCATACTGAAACCTTTCAATCCTATGGAGCTGAAGGCCCGTATCAAGAAATTTCTCTAAACGACAAAATCAATGGATATGTTATATTATATCTACATAGGTAGCAACCGCGTCACCATCGACCACTTGAGCAAAATTACGGGAGGCATGTTCATGGCTGTTTCATCCTGCAACAAAGCGGCGAAAGTCATCGACGGTATCCGCGAACGGTACAACACATCCATTCTTTACGAAGAAAGCACCCCTCAAAAGGACAGCCAGAACATCACTTTCCTGCACAAGCGCTTCCCCCGTGTCTACATCATCCTCATCACCGAAGGACTGCAGAAGGAACACCGCAAGCTCTATCTGCAGGCAGGTGTCAACAACACCCTTTCCCCCATGGCCAGCGAAGAGAGCCTCCAGCAAATGACAAAATTCCTCCAACTGCGCAAGGAGCATAAGTTGCAGGAATTCAGCCAGTCACACCGTAAGATATTCAACACCTTCCACCTGCCTATGTGGAAGCGTATCTTCGACATCCTTTTTGCCGTTGCCGTACTGATTGTGCTGTCTCCCATACTCATCGCGACAGCCATAGCCATCCGCGTGGAAAGCAAGGGAAGAGTGATTTACAAGTCCCAGCGTGTGGGCAGCAACTACCAGATATTCAACTTCCTGAAGTTCCGCTCCATGTACACCAATGCCGACAAGCGCCTGAAAGAGCTGAACGCCCTCAACCAATATAAGATAGAAGAAGAGCTTACGGACGAGCAGCCCGATATCCGCTTCGACGACCTGACCGGCACTTCTGAAGAAGAGGCTACCCTGCTGATTTCGGACGATTTTGTCATCTCTGAAGAAGATTTCCTTAAAAAGAAGGCCCAAGAAAAACAGAATACGTTTGTCAAGATAGAGAACGATCCCCGCGTCACCCGCGTAGGCCGTTTCATCCGCAAGTACAGCATTGACGAACTGCCGCAGCTGTTCAACGTCCTCAAAGGAGACATGAGCATCGTGGGCAACCGCCCGCTCCCCCTCTACGAGGCCGAGCTGCTGACCAGCGACGCATATATCGAGCGCTTCATGGCCCCTGCCGGACTGACGGGACTGTGGCAAGTGGAGAAACGAGGCGGTGCCGGGAAGATGTCGGCCGAAGAGCGCAAGCAACTGGACATTAAGTACGCCAAAGAATTTTCATTCTGGCTGGACATGAAGATACTGTGCAAGACGCTGACAGCGTTTGTGCAGAAAGAGAATGTATAAAAATAAAGATAATAGGAATTATATGGCTTTAGAGATGATAAAAAGATATATCAAGTCCATCATTTACAGTGTAATCCTTTTAGGATTGTTGGGGGTACCTTTGTCTGTGGCTGCGCAGCAGGAGTTGACACGGGAGGAGCGCATCAAGATATTGGAGCAACTCAAGATGGAGGATAAAAAAATAGAAGTCAACACATTGGGTTTAATCAGTCCGAAGACATCAATAGATATTGAGAAATTAGAATTGCCCCCTCTATCTGTCTTTCTTGATGCAGTGACAGAGAATGCGTCAGTAAAAAGAGCCCAATCCCAAGTAGAGCAACTCAAGAACCAATATCGCCTGGAAAAGCGGAACTGGTGGAACTACTTCAGACTGAACGGTAACTATTCCTACGGACGCTACAATATTATAGGCAATGCCAGTGACGAGTATACTCCTATGTACCAGACAACGATGTCAAGTGCCCAGCACAACTTCAATGTCGGGGCCAGCGTCGGCATCACCTTAGGAGACTTGTTCAACCGACCACTGAAACTGAAAGACTACCGCTATCAGATAGAGCAATTGCAGTACACGCAGGAAGGAGTTATGGAGGAGCGAAGGCTAAAAGTTCTGGAAGCCTACAATGCGGTTACCGAGCAACTGGCTACCATAAAGGCCAAAGCGGAAACGGCTGCATTGTATAACGCACAGATGAAAATATCTGAAAATAATTTCATACAAGGAGCCATTGATATCATTGCACTTTCTTTGGAACGTGCACGCCGCACCGGTGCCGTGACTAATTATGAGCAAAGCCGCGTAGCTTTACACAATTCAATCGTATTGTTAGAGATGCTGACTAATGTTAAAGTTATAACAGACAAGTAAAACTAATTATGAATATAGTACAATTTTTGGCAAGCTTCTTTTACCGCATCCGTTATTGGTTATTGTGGGGAAGCCTCCTTGTTACAGCATTAGTCATATACTTTACACAGTTTTTACCATACAGTTATACGGTAAACAGCAGTCTATATGCAGGTGTAACCAACAGCACCAATCTGGACGGAAGCCAGCTTATCAATATCAACAGTACCTTCGACAATATCATCAATATAGGCAAGTCCAAAAACACTTTGGCAAAGGTTTCGGTACGTCTGCTTGCAACCAGCCTCGTATACGGTGATGAGTGGAAAGACAACATGTACATTCAAGCCAAACATTATAGGCAGCTCGTCCAAATCCTTCCTAAAGAAGTGCTGGCTTTGGTAGACCGTTCCTCTTTGGATAAAACTACAAATAATCTGATGAATTACCGGAAAGAGAACAGCAGTAATTTTGTCTATTCCATATTCAACCGTCCCTACCCTTATTACAGTTATAGCGCATTAAGCACAATCACCATTAAACGACTGGGTACCAGCGACCTGATAGAATTGGTATATACCTCCTCCGATCCCGGTATTACGCAAAACACCCTCAAGATATTGGAAGATGAACTGTTAAAGGCTTATGAGCAACTCCGGTTCAGTGCCACGAACAGTGCTATCGCCTATTTTGAAGAACAAGTGCGCATAGCCAAAAAAGCACTTACTGCAGAAGAAGATGATTTGACAGACTATAGTGTTCAAAAACAAGTCATCAACTACGACGAGCAATCCAAGGCATTAGCTTTGACCAAATATGCGACGGACGACCGTATGGAAGAAGTGCAGCGAAACTATGGAAGCGCAGTGGCTTTACGCCAGATGTTAGAGAATAAAATGGACATACGTGCCAAGATTATACGCACAAATACTAATTTGTTGCAAGAACTGGAAAAAGTTAGTACCCTGAACCAAAGTATTCTTGAGCAAGAAATATTCACCACAGAACAGAGCCAGCAGAATAGTGATAAACTTCAAAGAGAAAAAGACGCTCTGCAAAAGGCAGAAGAAAAGATAAGCCATCTCTCCGATAATTTAAACGAGTATGGTTTCTCCAAGGAAGGGGTAGGCATTCAAGAAATGGTGACAGAATGGCTGACGGCATGCATCAATGAGGCGAAAGCCAAAGCTGAAGTGAAAGTATTGGTTGACCGCCAACGGGACATTATCGACCAATACCGGGAATTCTCACCCGTAGGCACTCAAATCAAGCGGAAAGAACGTGCCGTAGGCATTGCCGAAGACAATTATCGCCGACAAATAGGAGGCCTTGCCGAAGCACACCTCCGTTTGCAGAATATCAAGATGACAACTGCCAACCTGCAGGTCATAGCATCCCCCGAGTATCCGCTGACAGACAATGGCAGAAAAAGAATTATCTACGTCCTTGCCGCATTCTTCGGCAGTATGATATTCATAAGCGGCTACTTCCTGCTGATTGAATTGTTAGACCGCACTCTCCGCGACCCGGACCGCAGCAAACGCCTGACCGGACTCTCTGTCATTGCAGCATTCAACGGTGTAAGCAACTTGAAGTATCGTGGATTCCTCAAGGCCTGTAACCGGCTTGCCGCTGCCTATAGTTGCCGGCAATTGAACAACTACCTGCACCCGGACCGTCCTACTGTCATAAACCTGCTCAGCATGGAGAAACGTGAAGGAAAATCATTCCTTGCCAAATATTTCATTGATTACTGGGAAACTGAGGGTATAAAAGTGCGCCTTGTAAAATATGACCACGATTTCGATACCCAAAACAAGGGATATGTACAAGCTCAAGAATTGTCTGACTTCTGGGTTCTGAATGAAGCAGAAGAAATACCGGACATCATTTTAGTGGAATATCCTGCTGTCAGTACCGCAACTCTACCTATGTCGGTATTGAAAAAAGCAGATTTCAATTTGCTGATAGCCAACGCCGCCCGATTGTGGGGCAGAGATGACGACACCCGGTTGAAACCGTTAAAGGAAGAATTGGAAGGAACTCCTCTATTTATGTATCTCAACAATGCAGACCGCGAAGTGGTTGAAAGCTTCACCGGAGAATTGCCTCCTCACACCCCGGTTCACAGCTTCTTCAGCCGGTTGGCACAATTAGGTTTAACATCAAAATCAGCAGCTGTCAAATAAATGCAAACGGATATCAAAGGACATAGCATATCTCCCTTGGCGGTAACATTATTAGTGTTCATCATCGGACTGGGTGCGCTCATCTATAGCATATTATTCAGTACTTGGGATATCACTGCATACGTTTGCCTTTCCCCTTTCTTCCTGATAATAGCAATACAAGCATTAAGAAACCCTTTTGCCGGTGTATGTTTCCTATTCACATTCAATTACTTTTTCATTCCCTGGTACAGATACACGCAGGGCAGTGGGTTGAGTGTCTGGTATGATGTCGCAACCGTCACCCTGCTTGTGACGCTCCTGATATATTCCTATCACCAACAAGGTAAGATTGCATGGAAATACACCAAAAACATTCTGACGTTCGGAGGTTGCATATGGGCCATATATACTGCGGCTGAAATCATGAATCCAACAGCTCTCACGGAAGCTTGGATTTACTCCCGTGGAATCATATACAGTACCCTTGTCATGTCATTAATTGGCGTTTTAACAATGACCTCCTACAAGCGGTTGCGCGTCATTATGCTTTTTCTGTCCATATTCACATTGACAGCCGTAGCCAAAGCTGTTTACCAGAAATATGCAGGTTTTGATGAGACAGAAACAACCATGCTGATTGAAACGGAAATGTACAAGACACACCTTTTATCCGATGTCACCCGATATTTTTCCTTTTTCACAGATGCCGGAAATTTCGGTTCCAACATGGGCTTTGCCGCCATTCTGTTCGGTATCTCGGCTATCTTCGTAAAAGAACGTTCCATAAGAATCTATTATGCAATTATTGCCGTCTGTTCCATATATGCCTTGTTCATTTCCGGAACCCGCGGTGCACTGTTTGTCCCCATCGGAGGAATCATATTGTTAACTTTCCTCAGTAAAAATATCAAGCTCATGGGAGCTACAGTCTTCTTCGGATTGTTTTTTTATGTCTTTTTCGCCCATACCTATATCGGTGAAAGCAACACTTCCATCAGACGCATGCGTACAGCTTTCAGACCTACAAAAGATGCCTCTTACATTGTCCGCAAAGAAAACCAAAAAAGATTGGCTGAATATCTAAAATACAAACCTTTCGGAGAAGGACTTGGTTTGGGAGGGGTAGAAGCCAGAAAATATGGTTCCCGTCTCACAACACTCATTCCCCATGATTCTTTTTATGTCAAGATATGGATGGAAACCGGCATTGTAGGATTAGTGCTTTTTCTTACCATATATGTCTGTACATTGTTAAGAGGTTGCTATCTTATCATGTTTCGGATTAAGAATAACGAGCTACGTGGAATACTCACGGCCATTGCTTGCGGTATTTTCGGACTAATGATAAGTGCCTATGGAAATGCCTTTTTCTTTCAATTCCCTACAGGATTTATAATCATTTTATTTTTGTCAGTCCTGATTAACGGGGAGCATATCGACCAACTGCTGACCCAACAAAAAATGAAAAAGAAATAGAAAATATTAAATAGAAAACATATATGAACGACATTTTTTCCATATTCAATCCCGACTGGTGGATGGACGAGAACAACAATGCCTTGCAAATGACAGACGCGGTTCTTTTCTTATTGCTGGCCATCCCCGTAGCCTACTTGTTTATCTATGCATTGGCCTCCTTGCGGAAATACAAGAATCCCTATCCACCGTCCCCCAAGCGACATCGGTTCCTGGTCCTCTTTGTTGTGCTGAAAAACGGCAAGGAAGTGATAGAGTCCATCAATCATTTCCTTGACACGCAGACGTATCCGAGAGAAAAATACGACATCGCAGTGGCTGCCACACAACTGTCCGAAGAAGATTTGGTTACGCTGCTCCAGATGCCGGTCAACATTGTCGTGCCCGATAAAGAACATTGCACAAAGATATATGCCATACAGCAGGTCATGGAGCGCTATTCTCCTCATGAGTACGATGCCATCACCATATTCAATTCAGACAACAAAGTTGTTCCTAACGCATTAGAGCTTTTCAACAATGCCTACTACTCCGGATGTGATGCCATCCAAGCCCACCGCATGACGGAAAACCTGAATACCAACATCGCCGTATTAAACGCCACCAGCGAAGAAATCAACAACCACCTCTTCCGCAAGGCACATACGGCACTGGGATTCTCCTCCGCCCTCATCGGTTCGGGCATGATGTTTGATTTTGAGATGTTCCAGGAAATCGCTCCCAGATTATCAGGAAGCGATTTGGCCAAAGCTACAGAAATGGAACTTCTGAAGGAAAACATATATACCGAATACATGGAAGAAATAGTCTGCTATTGCAAAAAGACGGACGATACATCGGGGTACAGCAAAGAACGCCAACGCTGGTTGGGCTCACAGTATCGCAGCTCCATACTGGCATTGCAACAATTTCCGATAGCATTCTTACAGGGAAAGTGGGATTTATGCGAAAAATTATTCCAATGGCTACTTCCATCCCGTTTCCTGCTCATCTTATATATCACGATATGTGCCGTGGCAATGACATTCCTGGAGTGGCCGCTTGCTACAAAATGGTATGCCCTTTTAGCCGTTTTATTCATCACTTTTTTGATGGCCATGCCCGAAGGGGAAATCAGCCGCAAATTCCGGAGCGCTTTCTGGTCTCTGCCCATATTGGTAGTCACCTCTTCCATGAGCCACATCACAAGAATCTTTAAACGGAAAAAGAAAAGAAAGGCAGCAAAATGAGAATCGCCATCGAAGCCCAACGCATTTTCCGCAAAGACAAGCATGGCATGGACTTTGTCATCCTGGAGACACTGAAAGAACTGCAAAAGCGGAAAGACGGTAATGAATATTACGTATTCGTTGCTCCGGGGGAGGACTGGTGCCTGGAAGAATCGGAAAACCTCCATATCATTGAGCTTCGCTGCCCTACTTATCCTTTGTGGGAGCAGATAGCATTGCCCCAGGCCGTCAGGAAACTGAAAGCGGACTTGCTGCATTGTACATCGAATACAGCCCCGTTATGGTGTCCCGTCCCTTTGGTGCTGACGCTTCATGACATTATCTATTTGGAGCCGCGTCAGCATCGCAGTCCTTCCTTCTATCAGGAAATGGGATGGCATTACCGTCGCCTGATTGTTCCCCGCATCCTGAAGAAAGCAAGAAATATTATTACAGTTTCTCAGTTCGAGTGTACCCGCATACGCGAAGCGCTGCAACTTCCCAAAGAAGTCATTAAAGCCGTTTACAACGGCTACAGCGCTTACTTTACGATGCAGGAAACACCCGATGAGAGTATTGTGCAGAAATACATACCGCACCCAGACTTTCTTTTCTTTCTTGGAAATACAGACCCCAAAAAGAATGCGGCACGTACCCTGAAAGCATACGCGTTGTATCTGAAAGCATCCCAAACGAAACGCCCCCTTCTCATTGCCGATTTAAAAGAAGAATATATCGACCAGCTTCTTCAGCAAGAAGGAATCACCGGGATAAAAGAACATCTGTATTATCCGGGATATATCGGCAACAAAGATTTAGCAACCCTTTATAATGCAGCATTTGCATTTCTCTATCCTTCCTTGCGTGAAAGTTTCGGGATTCCGATACTGGAGGCTATGGCTTGCGGCACTCCCGTAGTGACGGGCAACGTTTCGGCAATGCCCGAAGTAGCCGGTAAAGGTGCCATTTTAGTCGACCCTCAAGAACCGCAAAAAATAGCAGATGCCTTGCTACGCCTGGAAAATGATGCGACACTCTATCAGCAACAAGTAAATTACAGTCTGGAACGTGTAAAACTGTTCTCCTGGAAACACACTGCAGAAGAATATGTAAAGATATATCACTGTATTCACCAGTAACCGGCAAACATCATGAGAGACTTCATCATCACCAGCCTGCAAACATGGGACATCGAAATAGGTAGTACCATCAAGAATACTGCATTGGAAATTTCAAAGCAGAACCGAGTGCTCTACATCAACACTCCGATGGACATTTCCATCCGGCTGAGAGGGAACAGACAATCTCCGTCCTACATCCGGCGCATGGCTGTCATCAAGGGAGAGACTTCACCGCTCCGGCAAATCAACGCCAACATGTGGGTGCTGGACTGTCCTTTCATGTTGTTCTCGGCCAACTTCCTGCCTGCACCGCTTTTCAATATCGTCAACAGAAAAAACAATGCCCGCATAGCCCGATGGATTGTAGAGCAGGCTGCCGCGCTCGACTTCAAAAATTACATCCACCTCATCGATACAGACATTTACCGCAGCCGCTATCTGAAGGAGTATATCCATCCGTCTGTTAGCATCTATTACCGGCGCGACTACGTCATAGGCGAAGCCTACTGGCGCAGGCACGGCACCCGTCTTGAACCGGAACTGGCTGCTTCGGCCGACCTTGTTCTGGCAAACTCCACCCGTTTTGCCGCAGAGTTGCAAGCCTACAATCCCCATACCTACCCCATCGAAACCGGCGTAAACCTAAAGCTGTACAATCCGGCCAAGAAATACGAAACACCCGGTGACATGCAAGACATTCCACGCCCTATCATCGGATATATGGGTACGATAAACAGTACCCGCCTTGACGGAGACCTGCTCTATCAAATAATAAGCCAGCGTCCCGATTACAATTTTGTGTTCACCGGACCGGAGGACGACGGTTTTCGCCAACACCACATCCACAGCCTGAAAAATGTGTATTTCACCGGGCAGAAAAAGGTGGACGAGTTGCCCGCTTACATCACAGCCTACGATGTCTGTATCAACCCGCAAATGGTGAACGACATTACCGACGGTAACTATCCATTGAAAATAGACGAATACCTGGCTATGGGTAAACCCACTGTCGCAACCAGTACCCACACCATGCGCCACATATTCGCAAATCACACGCACCTGGCCACCACCCCGGAAGAATGGCTTTCGGCCATAGACCGTGCTGTGACCGAAGCCGATGACGAAGAACTTGCCAAACAGCGCATAGCCTTTGCCGAGACCCACAGCTGGGGGCACAGTGTAAAGAAAATATACGACATAATCGATAATTTTTTGAAGGAGAAAGCTACATGAACTATCGTAACATAGACGACCTAAACCATTGCATCCTGCAACATCTCAGCATTCTGCCACGGGATTTCGACCTCATTGTCGGCGTGCCCCGCAGTGGCATGTTTCCCGCCAACCTGCTGGCGCTCTACCTGAACCTGCCGGTCACGGACATAGACTCTTTCCGCAACGGGCATATCTATCAGACCGGAGAACGGGGGAAAACTTTCAACATGAACAATATACATAATGTATTGGTTGTGGATGATAGCATAGCCACGGGAAAAGCCATGAAGAAATGCCGCGAGCTCCTGAAGGACATAGAACATTTATACAACATCCAATATTGCGTCATTTATGCAGTCCCACTACACTCCCATTCCGTAGACTATTTTTTCGAAATAGTCGATTATCCCCGTTTCTTCCAATGGAACATAATGAACCACTCCATCCTGCAAAAAACGTGTATGGACATTGACGGCGTGCTTTGCGCAGACCCCACTCCGGAAGAGAACGACGACGGCGAGAAGTACCGTCATTTCCTGCTGAACGCTCCTCCGCTATTCATTCCCAAAGTCACCATCGGCACACTGGTCACTTCACGCTTGGAGAAATACCGTCCGGAGACGGAAGCCTGGCTCCAGAAGAACCATGTAAAATACAATAAGCTCGTCATGCTGAACCTGCCGGATATGGCTGCACGCCAACGAGCGAATTGCCACGCCTCCTTCAAAGCCAAAGAATACGGTTCATCCACAGACAACATGCTGTTTGTAGAAAGTTCCATGACACAAGCTGTCGAAATCAACCGCCTAACCAAGAAACCGGTACTCTGTACGGAAACGTTCCAGATGATTTATGAATCCAAATCGTTGTACTACAACCTGAAGTCGGGAGAAACATTCCCGTGGCTACGGCGTTTTATGATAAGGATGCGCAACAAATTAAGCTCTCATTCAACCTCTTCCACCTGTAATAATGGCTGTAAAATGTGGAAAAAGTTTTTTCAACGAAGCGTATAACAAAAGATTAACAAGAATAATCACCAAAGGACTAACAATATAAATAAGCATAAATTGCCAATCTGAAACGGGAGACATAAACTTAAACAGAATACGGACGAACATATTCAAGGGAAGCTGGTGACATGCATACACTAAAAAACAAGAGCTTATCAAAAAATAAGAAGATTTCCATCTTTCCCGTTCCACAAAGTAAGCAGTCAAAGCTATAATCGATACAATGCCCAATAATATGCCGGCATTGGCTACATATAGAAATCCATCTGCTCCTCTTACGCCAATTGTACCTATAGCAAAAAGAAAGTACAAGGCTACTCCCCAAGGAAAAAAAGATTTAAAGTCAGCAACAAAGTTACGTCCGGTAATACTAAACCATGCTCCCACAAAAAAGAAAAAGACAGCATCCATTCTTGGAATCTCCAAAGTTCCCCCTACCAGCCAAATACAACCAAGCACTACCAATATATACCAACGAAAATAACGAAGACACCAGTATACTAATGGAGAAAAGGCCAACATGACCATTAAATCACGTATAAACCATAAAGCTCCATTTACCGGCATTCCATTAATATTCCAAAAACTAATCAGATAATCACAAACAGTATAATCGCTCACTTGTTTATAAGCACCTGATGTCAATTGTACCGGTGATAAAACTGTAACAATCCAATGTCCCACAAGTACTACAAAGTTCCAAAACAAATATGGTATTAATAAGGTTTTAATCCTTGACTTTAGCTTCTTTTTATAGACATCAACAGAAAAGGCAGTGCGAAAGAAAAAGAGATACCCTGAAATAAAAAAAAATAAAGGAACTGCCACTGAAGCCAAAATACGTGATATAAAAAAAGAAGTAGTATGATATATCGGTATCCCTGAATCCGGAATATCCAATCCCATAATACCTTCAAAAAAAGAATGCCACAGAACGACTCCAACAATCATAGGAAACCGCAGTACATCTATAACTCTTGATTGCAAAATATTTTTTTCCATTTGATTTAAATAATCATGTACAAAGTTAATGATTTATAGATGTTTTACAAATTCTCCCCCATTTTTTTCGTGCACTTTTCTTTTTCGTATAGTAAATGGTAGAATACCAATAATTAAGTATCTTTGCCAAGATATTTTTTAACTAATAATGAACATAAAAAAACAACCTTGACCCTCCAAAGCGGAGGTCAAAACGCAGTAAGCATCGAAAAGAATACTGCACACAGTAGAAATCCATTATTGGATCAGTTAGAAATCATTGCAGAGGCAATTGGCGGCTTGTTGGAAGGAAAATCGTCTTTCTCCCAAAGCGAACTGCGCAGTCTGGCCCACATAAGGCAGATGACACGTATGCACAAAACAAAGTCCGGAGAGTAATAGCCACTGTGAGTCAAATGTTTACGAATGTAACAAGTAGAAGGCCGCCTAAAGAGCGAGCTCCACCGGCTACTTTCTATAAAAAAACACATATTTCTCCATTGTAGGCTTCAGTTCCCCAGACGAAGGCCAGAACACCCATACAATAGCTTCTGGACACGCCCAAACATACATTAAGCCTACAAAAGTCCATTTGCAGGCTTATCCTATTATCCCTACCTTTGCATCACCAAACAAAGAGAAAAATACTACGGAAAACGCCGTCGCCACAACAAGCAGCCCCGCTTTACGCACTACTTTTCCCCTCTAAAAAAATATATATGAAAAAGAATTTTTATTTCCAACACTCCTTAATGTCAATGTTCGACCCCAGAATGAAACACTTGGTAGACAACGAAGGACTCAGAGGACTGGGTGCCTACTGGATTATCATCGAAAAACTGTCAATCTTGCCAGAACCGCGCGCGCAACTGGATTATCTCCGTGCCTACTGCGACAGCAAGAAAATCACCTTATGCTACCTTAAGAAAATCATCCTGGAATACGACCTTTTTGAACTGGAAGAAGACGGATACTTTATGCCCAAAGAGTTGAATCCCCTACACAAAAAAGGCGAAAAAACGGAAAAAACTACTCAGGAAAAGCCGGATTCCAAAGCAAAAAATGACGAAAAACAGCAAAAAGTATCGAGGAATAAAAGCAAAAAACAGTCTGATTTGTCAAGCAATACACTAAACAACAAGTATTTAGCTAAAAACGCCACAAATACTAATAAGAAGACTATAGATATTAATAAAACAACAACAGCAACAACAGAAGAAAAAGAAGCTGCTGCTGCCGGTGCACTTTCATCACCCCAAACAACACCCGCTCCCATCGAACCCTGGCATACGCTGATAGACAAACTCACCGAAGAAAGTGCCTGGCTGGACGTGGCCTGCATGCACAGCGGCTATGGCAGTTTGCTGAAGACGCACATCAAAGAGGCTGTGGAGGTATTCAGGCAGCACGTCATACTGCACGACAACGGCAATGTGCTGCTGAACATGAAAGACACCCGACAATATTTCGTCAACTTCGTAAGGGCCGGCCAGCGCACCTCGCAGGAGCTGCATATGCTGTTGCAGGGCCTCGAAAAGCAGCAGTCCGCCGCCGCACCTCCCGACCCCTACCGCTACGAGCTGCTTGTGGACGGACGGCGCACCTACCTGGGCTGCCCCATCCCCGACGAAGCGCCACCCCGACCGGACAATACCGCCTTCTGGAACGAAACGACCCGTTCGTGGACGTCGCAAACCCCGCCGCCGTCATCGAAAAAGCCGAAACAGAAACCCGGCTGAAACGCCACACTCCGGCATCCGGAATGCCACACCCCAGCGTTCCGGATGCCACACCTCAGCGCCCCGAATGCCACACCCCAGCGCCCCGGATGCCACACCTCAGCACGTCCCAAGTGTGGCATTTACCCCCGTGAAGTGTGGCATTTCACCCCGCGAAGTGTGGCATCGGAAGGGGTGAAACCATTCATGTATAACCATTTACCGGACAAAAGGACAAAGAGACAAAGAGACAAAAACGAGAAGACAAGTACGTCCTTCTGTCAAACAAAACAAATCCCATATGAGAAATTTTCATCAACGCGGCATTGACACCCGCGGCCGCATCAGCGGCAAAATCAAGACCATCTGCCCGCAATGCAACGACACCCGCGGACACAAAGGCAACAAGTCACTCTCCGTAGACCTGGATAAAGGCCTGTGCTACTGCCACCACTGCGGCTACAAGCTCTACGTGCCCGACGATGCCGAAGAACGCCTCAAGCAGCAGCGCCGCGACATGCACCGGAAGCCCGCCGCACCGCCCCAGCACTTCCGCCGCCCCACCTTCGACCCTGCCCGGATGCAACTCTCCGAGAGCTTGGAACGCTACTGGACCACCGTCCGCTGCCTGCCGCAGGAACTGCTGCGTACCCTGCGCATCACCGAAGAGACGGTGCGCCTGCCGGAAAGCAACCAGGAGGAGAACTGCATCTGCTTCAACTACTTCGAGAACGGGACACTCGTCAACACCAAGTACCGCAGCGCCCTGAAACACTTCATGATGGTGAAGGGCGCCGAACTCATCCCCTACAACGTGGACAGCATCCTCGGCACCCCGGAGTGCATCATCACCGAAGGCGAGTTCGACGCGGCAGCCATCATCGCCGCCGGACGCAAGGACGTCATTTCCGTGCCCGCCGGCGCCCAGAGCAACCTCACGTGGCTGGACCGCTTCGTGGAGTCGCACTTCGAAGACAAGCAGGCCCTCTACATCGCCGTAGACGAGGACCCGGCAGGGCAGTCGCTCCGGCAGGAACTCACGCGCCGCATCGGAGTGGAACGCTGCCGCATCGTGCACTTCGGCGAGGGCTGCAAGGATGCCAACGAGCATCTGGTGAAATACGGCGCCGAAAGCCTCCGCATCTGCATCGAGCAAGCCGAAGAAGTGCCCCTGGAAGGCATCTTCACCGCCGAAGACTGCCGCGACGACCTGCGCTCCCTCTACGAGAACGGCCTGCAGCGGGGTGCCGACACCGGCTGGGACAACTTCGACGAACACTGCACCTTCGAGCCCCGCCGCCTGCTGGTGATGACCGGACGCCCCGGCGACGGCAAGTCCGAATTCACCGACGAGCTGGTGCTGCGCCTCTGCCTGCGCCACGAGTGGAAAATCGCCTTCTTCAGCCCCGAAAACATGCCCATCGCCTACCATCTGCACAAGCTGGCGGAGAAGCTGACCGGCCACCGCTTCACCCCCGGACCGGGCATGACGGAAGCCGTCTACGGGCAGGCAGTGGGCTGGCTGGACCGCAACGTGTCGCACATCCTGCCCGACGACGGGAGCTACGGCATCGACCACATCCTGGAGAAAGCCCGCCAGGTGGTGCGCCGCAAAGGGGTGCGCATCCTCGTCATCGACCCCATGAACCGCCTGGAACAACGTCTGGAACCGGGGCAGACGGAAATGGACTACATCACCGACACGCTGAACAAGCTGGGACGCTTCGCCACCCGCAACCAGTGCCTCGTCATCCTCGTGGCCCACCCCCGCAAGGTGAACCGCAACGAAAAGGACGGCACCCGGCGCCGTGTCGAGATGAACGACATCAACGGCTCTGCCAACTTCGCCAACATGTCCGACTTCTGCCTCGTGGTAGACCGCAACGACACGAAGCAGATAGCCACCATCTACATCGAGAAGGTCCGTTTCAAACACTTGGGCAGTGCCCACACCGAAGCCAAGTTCGTCTACAACCACCTGAACGGACGCTACTGGCCCTGCGAGGAAGACGTCATCCACACCCCCCAAGGAGAGCAACTGGGACCGGTGAACACGCAGTTCGACAATGAGAATTGGTTGAAAAATAATGAAGAACAAGGCAGGTTATTCGAGTAAAAATCCGTATCTTTACAAGACGGAAAGAAGAGAATAGGTGCAAGCATGTGCAAACTGTGCAATCACGTGTTATCCCTATTAAAGAAAACATACAACCTGAACTTTAAAGAATATGATGAAACAGAATGATTCCTTTGCAGAGCCTCGCTTCCCCGTCCGCAGTTACGGGAAAGGCGAACTGGCCATGTACTACCTTCCGGGCATTGCCCAGCAGACTGCCGTCAACCGGCTGAACGAATGGATACGCACCGCCCCGGGGCTGGAACAACGCCTGCTTGCCACGGGCATGAACCCTTATTGCCGACGGTACACGCCCGCACAAGTGCAGCTTATGATTAATGTCTTCGGGGAGCCTTCTTAGAAGGTTCCCCCCCTTTTCACATAAATCCTCACCCCCACTCTGTCTATATGCTCACGCAATGCCTCGTTTTCAAGATTGGCATATACCACCACTTCACGCACTTCATCAAAACGAGCTAAAACAGCACATATCCTGATTACTGTTTTCCAACATATTCCATATCTTTTTATTCAGTTTACGCACATCTATGCGAATACAAATATACCTCCTATTTGTCACAAATCCAAAACAAAAGAAACAATAACCTCCCTTATCCTCTCCCAACCTCCTCCTACCTCCCCCAACCTCCCTTCCTCCCTGCCCCATGTCCTATCTTTGTATCAACGAAACGGAGCAGAGGCCATCGCCGCGGAGACACCTCCTTTCCCCTTTCGGAATGAAACATTAACCATTAAACATCAAACATCATGTCAACAGCATTAGTAGTGCGCACACAGCGCCACAAGAAAATCGGGGACAGTAGCTCCCCCATGGTCTACACCCTGAAACGCAAGCCCCAAGATGCCAAAATCTTCGACCTTGCCCGTATCGCGCAAGACATTGAAGCACTGGGAGCCATGTCGGCCGAAGACGTGGAGCACGTAGGCAAAGCCATCGTACGACAGATGCGCCAGACGCTGACGGACGGCAACAGTGTCCGTCTGGACGGCTTCGGCATCTTCCACACCACCTTTAAATGCCGTGCCACCGAACTGGCCAAAGACTGCACCGTGAAAAACATCGAACGCGTCAATATCCGCTTCAAGGTAGCCAACACCCTGCGGCTGGTGAACGACAGCAACGCCACCACCAAAGGTGGAGCAAACAACCTCATCTTTGAGCTTGTAACTGCCGACAAGGATAGTACCGGCGGAGGTTCCGGCGGCAATAATCCCGATGGCGGAGGTTCCGACGGAGACCAGGGGGAGAATCCGCTGGGATAAAAAAGAGGGATTAAGGATTAAACATCAAACATCATGAGTACAAAATCATCAGCCTGGGACAAGATTCTGAAAGTAATCATCGCTGTAGCTTCGGCACTTTTGGGTGCATTCAGCGCACACGCCATGAACAGCGGTGGTCCCCTTTAGCGAACAGCCCCCAAAGGCAAACAGTAGAAAGAAATGAGAAAAATTGATTTGATTGTGATACATTGCAGCGCCACGTGCGAGGACCGTCCCTTTACCGGGCAAGCTCTGGAAGCCGCGCACCGCCGACGTGGATTTGATGGCACGGGCTATCATTTCTACATCCGCCGTGACGGACAAATCCTGACCACACGCCCGGTCGAGAGGGCCGGCGCCCACGCCCACGGCTACAATGCCCACTCTATCGGAATCGCCTACGAAGGCGGATTGGACCACTATGGGAATCCCAAAGACACACGCACGGAATGGCAGCGCCACTCGCTCCGCGTACTGGTCCGCGCTTTGCTGATGGACTATCCGGAAGCAAAAGTGGCGGGACATCGCGACCTCAGCCCCGACCTGGACAACAACGGAGAGGTGGAACCGATGGAATGGACGAAACAATGCCCGTGTTTTGAGGTGAAAAAAGAGAAGTGGTAACCAAGAAAAGGGAGGTGACAAAGCATGACAAAAGCTTTGCCACCTCATTTTTTATTCATACATTTGTTCTAATTAAGCAAAATGCGCATCAAACAAAGTTCAGCCGTATGAAGTACCCTATTGGAATACAGAGTTTTGAGAGCCTTATCAATGACGGATATTTGTGAAACTGCTGAAAGACAACAACTTCTGTCTGCCCGACCTTACGAGCGAAGGAGTGACTGCAGAGACACTGACAGACGTGGAGCCGTTCAAGGATAATCCCATTGCCGTGATTTACCAAAGCGGCTACCTCACGATAAAGGAATATGACGAAGAATTCAACATCTATCGGCTGGGATTCCCTAACAAGGAAGTGGCCGAAGGATTCATCAAATACCTGGTTCCCTACTACATGCCGATAAAGGACAGTGAGTCCGTCTATTAATAGATGAACAACAATGCCACTTGCTAAAAATGAAGCCAGCGCTTCACCTTATCCTTCAGATTTATATTGACCATGAAGCCAACCATCCACTTTTTAGCGGCCATAGGCATCATATAGAACAGAAGAAAAGGAAGCAGTTTCATCAAATTTTTATCCAAATGCCAATGTGACGGATAGGAAAAATGGCGGGATAAAAGATTTTCCAGATATTGCCGCTTCTTCTCCGGCGAAATACATGCAGAAGCATATACCCGGTTGGCATGATAAAGGCTCATTTTCAAGATGTCGAGCATCAGTCCGTTATAGAAGGGTTCGCCAGTCAAAGAGTGTATATACCCGGACTTCAACAACTGCGTACCGATATATTGTTCTGCCAAGAACTCGGAATACCCTTGCCGCTCTTTCACACTGGTCACCGATTGAGGATTATAAGTAAAGAACAGTGTACAATCCGGCAACAAGCGGCAAGAACGGGCCCGCAATATCACTTGATACGTAAACCAGGGGTCATCAATCAGGTAATGAGGAATACAACGAACCTCGTTCTTGCGCAGAAACTCCGTCCGGTAGAGCTTGTTCCAGGTAGCTACAAAAATATTCTGTCCCCGTCCGTAACGATATTTAGCCACAGCATAATCTCCATCAGCAATCAGAGTATCCTCGTACTGGCATCCACCGGGATACACTTTTCCTTCCAAATCACGCCGGACGAAGGATGCCGCCACAAAATCCACTGGATGTTCCTGCATCTTATTATACAGCAATTCAATGCACTCCGGTATAAGCACATCGTCGCAATCCATTGTAAACAGATATTCCCCCGTCGCCTTCTCGACAATGGTATTACGTGCCGCCCCCGTACCCTGATTGACCACTTGGTCGATAATACGGACAGCACTTCCGCGTGGATGTTCCCCGGCTACCCTGCGAACTATATCCATACTATCCCCTTTATCATCGACAAAAATAAATTCAATGTTCGGATACGTTTGGTTAAGGGCAGACAATAATGTACGCTCTATAAGACCCGCAGCATTATAAATAGGTATGCCCAGCGTTATAAGCGGAAGAGTATTCATCTTTTTATCCATCGTTTCATTGTACGTAAAAAACGTTGCACATCCAGTATCAACAGAGGGGAAAGCGAAGCCAGACATAAGACAGCATAATCAATGGACAACCGGAAAGGCAATCGCTCTAACGCCGACCTTAGAGCCAATCTCTCCCGGCCAATGAACTCGCCTTTCTCTTTTCTATTATCACAAGCTGTATCCAGCCAAATGTGTACCCGTCGTATATCGTGTACACAAACCCTCATCCAGAAATCAGGGGCCGGATGTTCTTTCACATAGTCACTGTGGTTTTCGAGCCCTTCCAATAAAGACTCTATAATTCTTTTCTGATTATCAACATGATGAGACACCGACTGACTACGCATCCGATAATAATAAGCATCGACCGGAAGTGAACAGACAGCATTGGCATGATAAAAACAAAGAGGATTCAGCACACAATCCTCTGCCTTATTCCCTGGAATATAACGCAAACGGTGCTTTATCAGCAGGTCACGGAGTATCAAGCGATTGGTCAGTACCGGATTGTAATAGAAATCCTGATAGAGCTCTATCCCCGTCTTTATCGGTGATTCAGGTACGTCAAATCCGACAAAACGCCTGCATTTGCCGTCTTCAAAAGCCACATTATTGAATATCAGCATGTCCAAATGGCTTTCGCGGGTCTTCTCATAAAAACGAGACAACAAGCCGGGAGCAATGAAATCATCGCTGTCAACAAACCAGATGTATTTGCCGACCGCCTTTTCAATGGCTTCATTCCGAGTTTCAGCCGCTCCGGAATTAAGATGGGTAAAAACACGGATATTAGCATAATCAGCCCCATATTTCTGTGCTATCCGCAGACTTCCGTCAGTAGACCCGTCATCATAGAGTATTATCTCATATAGCTCTGACGGAACATCCTGATTCAACAAGCTATCTACACATTCAGACAGATAATCTTCCACATTGTATACCGGAACAATAAAACTCAGCCATTTCTCCATAAATTCATTATTCAACCATTTACCTACAAAAATACACAAAAAAAGGGAGCATACTATTTTTTTGTGTACTTTTGCTGGTAATAACAAAAAACTTATGCCTCAGGAGTCACGCCTTAAAAAATCATTGCTCAATGCGCGGGTTAATCTCATTTTTTATTTCCTGAGTTTAGCCCTATCATTTTTTTCCAGAAAAATCTTTCTGGATGCATTGGGCGCAGACTTTATGGGGCTGATAGGTACACTGAACAATCTCTTGGGTTTTCTGAACCTTGCAGAATTGGGTATCAGCACAGCCATCGGCTACGTTCTGTATAAACCCCTCTTTGAACACGATGAAAAGAAAATCAATGAAATAATTTCCGTTTTCGGTTTCATCTACCGCCGTATCGGTTTTATCATTCTAAGTGCAGGATGTGCCTTGGCATGCTTCCTGCCCTTGATATTCCCCAATAATGTCTTTGATTTAGGCGTCATCTATTTTGCATTTTTCTCGTATCTGACCACTTCACTAATAGGATATTTTGCCAATTACAAGCAAACCCTTTTGGGAGCAGACCAGAAGAACTATGTAGTGACAGCCTATTTTCAAAGTGCCGTACTGATAAAGACTTGTCTGCAAATGGGATTAGTCTATTATACGGGCAACTATTACCTATGGATTAGCCTGGAACTTCTGCTGGGCATTGTCTATTCCATTATCCTGAACTGGAAAGTCAACCAGGTATACCCTTGGCTGAAAAGCGAAGTGAAACAAGGAAAGCTGCTTTTCAAGAAATATCCGGAAGTAACCCGGTATACCAAACAGCTCTTTGTCCATAAACTGGGCAGTTTCGTACAGTTCCAAACCACTCCCTTTCTGGTATATGCCTTCGTCTCACTCAAAACTGTGGCTTACTATGGGAACTATACGCTCATTATTGATAAGATAAGTATATTTATCAGCAACCTATTAGGGAGTACCAATGCAGGAGTAGGTAACCTGATAGCCGAAGGTGATTCCAAACGTATCCAGCAAGTATTCTGGGAGTTGATGGGTATCCGTTTCTTGATAGCCGGAACCATTTCATTTGCCCTGATTCGACTGACCGGCGCTTTTATTTCATTATGGCTAGGAAGTGAATACGTATTGCCCCAACATATTCTGTATCTGATTATCATCAACTCGTTCATCAGCTACACCCGAGGTGCCATAGACCAATTTACCTATGGGTATGGTTTATTTCAAGATACTTGGGCTCCCATTGCGGAAGTAATCATCAACCTGACTGTTGCCATCATTGCCGGACATTTTTGGGGACTGCCGGGAATTTTGATGGGCAACATAACCAGTCTATTTCTCATCATAGTCATTTGGAAACCTTACTTTCTTTATTCGCAAGGATTCAAAATACCCGTTCTTCACTATTGGATGGGCTACATCAAGCATCTGCTGATTATACTGCTGCCGGGAATAGTATGCTACCATCTCTATCCAAGCAATGACTTTACACCGGAAAGCTCTTTTACACATTGGATTCTCTATGGAATGATTCTGATTTCCACTTATGGGATATTAACCTGCTCGTTGCTCTATCTTTTCACTCCGGGCATACGTGCATTCGCTCACCGGATACTGAAAAGGCATCATTGACGAGCTGTTGATTTCAGTCGGTCAAAGGCATTTTCCCACTCGTCCGCCACATTCTGTATGTCAAAGCGCCTCACATACTGCACACAATTTTTTGACATCTCCCTGCGCAGTTCTTCATCTTTCATCAATGAGCCCAACTTCCGGGCAAACTCCTTATGCGAGAACGGAGGAACCAACAATCCGTTCTTCCCATCATCAATAATATCTGTGATAGCTGCATACGAATTGAACGCCACCGGAACCGCCCCGAATGTCATGGCTTCGGTCAATACCATTCCCCACCCTTCAAAGTCACTCGTCAGACATAGGATGCTTGCATCCCGGTAAAATGGTTCAGGGTCTTGCCAACCGGTGAAAACAACCCGTTCCATCTTTAAGGCTTTCTGTTCCAATGTCTGCCTTATCGGCCCGTCTCCCACAATGACCAACTCCCAATCGGGAAATTTTTTATATATACGCTTCCAGATATCAATCAGCCGTCCTACACGCTTCTGGCGCCACTCTATCCGGCCTACATACAATATCTGCTTCTTCTTGAGAAAATCTGTATTTTCTTGAGCAGGATATGTATTCGGATTGGGGATGGCAATCACCCGGCTCAAATCTTTTGAATATATCTGCCACAAATCAGGAAGAAATTTCAAGGAAAGTAAACATAATGCATCTGTATATCGAAAAATGCCTCCATAATCTGATTGTAATGTACGCTTGTAATCATACTTAAGCATGGGAATTTTGAGGATACGGGCCACCTTTCTGATTTTTCCCATGATTGTGTTTTTTCCTGATACCCACATTACGAACTCTCCCAAATGATGATATATGCCAAGAGGATTATAATGTATCACGGAAATAATATACACGTCCCGCAAGGTTTTAGAGAAGGAATATAATGTATAATAAGTCTGCGGGTCCTGGTCTATGACCATATCAATACGGTGCTCTTGCAGGAAACTACGGAAAAACAACCCGTTCTTTTCTACTTCCCGAACCTGATATGGGAAAAAATAAGAGGATGCAGGATATGCATAATCCATGCGGCTTTCATCCCGCACACTATGTAAACAAAGAACATGGTGTCCCCGTCTTATGAATTCACGGCACAAAAGGTCACTTACTCTTTCAATCCCTCCCCGTTGGGGATGGAACATGACAGGATGTATAAACAAGATATTCATAATGCCCTCCGTTATTTCGCTCCAAACATTTTCTTGAATTTTATACCTGACAAGAAACGCATCCACCCATCAAAAGCCGATGCCCCCACCCTGCAAAGCAAGAATTTGCCCAACACATCCGCTTTATACTGTGGAAGAAAAAATCGTCTTATCCATTCTTTGTCTGATAAAAGGACTTGATGTAAAAAAGACAACCGTTCCTGCCGGGTATACTTATGCTCTGGTTTATAGATGGCCAAAATCACTTTATGGAAAAAGACAGTCAATGAATTCCATGTTCTATCCAGTGAGCTATCCTCCAAATTAAATTTCTTTTGATACACATAGACCCTTTCCAAAAAATTGGAGAATGCTGCATATTCTGCCGGAAAGCTGTTTATACGCACAGACAACACATCTACAGAATACCCTACTCTATAAACGTAATTATTGTAATCACGAATAACCATAAAATCCGCATACATCAGGTAGTCCAACATAAACAGCATATCTTCCAGTCCGGAAACAAAAGGAACAAAGCCCACCCGGTATTGCTTGATAATCCGATGGTCGTATAGCTTGCTGCCTGCGTACGCAACACGCTTGTCTATCAAGTCTGTCAATATAAGATACATCTGTTCCGAAGCTATATCTTGTTCGGGAACGTGAAACGTTTGAAAGTCCCCATTTGGCAGATACGCATCAAGAGAACCGACTATTACTCCCTCCTTCGTTTTATCGGCAGGCAATGCACCGTACAGCCTTTCAAGATAACAAGGCTTTACATAATCATCTGAATCAATAAAGGTTACATATCTTCCACGAGCATTCATCAAACCAGTATTCCGGGCACAGCTCAATCCTGCATTAGCCTGATGGAACACCCGTATCCTCATATCCTTCCCGGCATACTCTTCACAAATCTCCCCGCAACAGTCAGGGCTCCCGTCATCTACCAGCAACAGCTCAAAATCCGTAAAGGTCTGTGCAAGAATACTGTCAATGCACTGGGGCAAGTACTCTTCTACCTTATAAACGGGTACTATAACGGATATTTCCGGAAGATTATTCATATTCGCTCATTTTGCATGAAACACTGCCTTCATTTTTATAGACAACACCAACAAATAGTAGGCTGACTTTACAAAAGCCTTAAAATACAGATAGCCGGCATACGTAGGAAGCACATAATGGATGTTCTGCAACATCAGCTTCCATTCGGGACGCAGGCCCGTCATCTCCAACAAAGACGCATACTTTTTGTTCCTGAATACCAAATAACTCTGATAATGAAAGGATGTGTCTTTCGTGAAATACAGAATACGGTCAAAATATTTCGCCTTCAGACTCTCAAAGTATATATATATCAGCCGGTTATCCTGCAAACACCGGGAAGACCGGATAAAGTCGTAGATATAACCAAGCACCAGCACACGACATTCCAAATTACGCATAGACGGCGCTCGCATGATGGAATCTGGCTGCATGGAATAATAGTAAGTGGTCTCATTGACGACATACATACTTTGAGACATACATGCCAACTTAAATGACCATAAATCATCCTCGTGTACAATGCCCTCCTGGAAGTAGAGTTTATGCTGCAAAACGAGGGGACGACTCACCAGCTTGTTCCATGCCATGACATACCATTTTCCCTGCACATAAGTGGAAAGTACAAGAGCATTCCCTTCATAAAACCCGGTGCCTAATGATAAAGGAGGAGCCCAACGTCTGGCGCCGGTCACCTCGTAATTGCCTATCACAAAATCCGGTCGCTTCTGCACCGCTGCATCCGCCAAAAGCTCTATTGCATTCGCTGAAATATAATCGTCGCTATCCAAGAAGTACAGATAATCGCCAACAGACGCTGAAATACCGGTGTTTCTTGCAGCAGAAAGCCCTCTGTTCTCTTCATGTTCCAGACATCTCACCACCGCTCCGCGCGGATGCGAAGCCACCACCCGTCTGACTATCTCCATAGAGTTATCCGGAGTGCAGTCATTCACAAGAATGACTTCCAAATCCGGCCAGGTCTGGTTCAACACAGACAGCAGACACCGTTCTATGTACTTGGCAACATTATAAACCGGAACAATAATGGAAACTTTCATACTTTCAATCATATTTTCAGAATTTCACCTCATGGCCTTCCACAAACTCTTCCCACCACACAACAAGCGTCAACAGGTTGAAATATTGCAAAGCCTTGTTCTGCCTATGCCAGAACCAACCGCCCTCCTTCTCTGCAACTTGTTCATAATCTGTAAGAAACTTCTCCACTGCATCACGACGCAGATAGTTGTCCATAATGCCGGAAGCAAGAATAAATTCCTTAAAGAAAGCACGTCGGGCCCTATCACGGAAGAACAGTGGCATAGGTGCAAAACCGCCCTGCTTCTTCTTCAAGGTAATGGCCTCGGGAAGTAAAGGTTTATAATGGTGCTTTAACAGATATTTAGAAACGGAACGACCCCGCGCAATGTCCAGTACACTGTTGCCCCTGCACTTCAACCCTACCGGCAGCTCCTGCAGGAAATGGAAAAGCTCCAGGTCCATAAAAGGATACGTCAGATTGTTACCGAACATGCGTGCCATGCTGGAAGCCTTGAAAAGAATGATACGGTTGATTACAGTCTCCAAATCGGAAAGAATGGCATGCTGCGCATAAAGATGCTCGAAACTGTGGATATCGGGCCGTAGTGATTTTACCGGCTCAAAATCTTCTTTCGGATTTTGCAGAAGGGCACACAAGGCAGAATCGGAGAAGCCGAAACGCTCCCCTTCCAGAATATGAAGTATCTTATCCAAATGGAAATTGATGCGGGAAAGCTTTCCACCGGTATCAAAGGTTTCATGCTCCAGCAGACGGCTGATGCCACGTAGCAAGGGACGCAATCCTATGCGGGCGGATAGATAATGCAACGCCACTTCGCGACCGGAAGTACCGAAATACTGGTCACTGCCGTCACCTCCCAGAATCACGTCGGGCTTGTCATCGCCTATCATGCGCATGGCACAATAGTTTACCATCAGCCCGCCTTCCATAAAAGGCTCACCCAGAAAACGGACAATGTCGGGCAAGGCACTGGTTTCCGTACCGTCAATCTCGTACTCGTGGTGGCGGGTACCAAAGGTTTCAGACATCAGACGGGCCATGGGCAGCTCCGTCCAGGCATCTCCTTTAAAGCCCACGGAATAGGAGTCAATCTGGCCGTCGTAAATGCTGCGCAGCGCAGCAAGGTTTGAACCGGAATCATAGCCGCCACTCAGCAGGATACCTACCCTGCGGCTATGGCCGATACGCCGGCGGATGGCTTGCGCATGCAATTCTCCATAACGGCGGGAATAGGCCTCGACATCCGGATTCCGTTCAGTAGCCACCTTGGGTTCATGCTCAAAAACGCTGTCGCGCTTCAGACAATAAATGTCATCTGCCACCTTTTCATATAAGCCGGGATTTCTTTCCTTCAGCGAATCAAACATGGAATGTACGTTCGCTTGTGTCTCTAACTTTACAGAAGCCCAAACCGGCATCAGATAACCAAGCTCTGTCAACATGTAGAACTTTTCGCCGGCACCTAAAGAATGAACATCGAATAGGGCGAAATTATTCTTCTTCAAAATGCCACGCTGAAGGAATGTACTCAATGAAACCAGATTAGGCTCGAAATTTTCTTCCAGTTGGTCCTCTAAAAATTGCCAGGAAGTGGCAAAATTACCATCAATGTGACAATAGACGGGATAATGCGTGCCATGATGGTCGCGCACCACTCCGCATTCATTTTCTGAATAATATACTATGGTGAACGAACCGTCCAGGCGTGAAAAGCCATATGCCGGATCGGATAGAAACGCATCAGCAGCAAGCTTGGCATTGGTATCATCCGGAGTTGCCTGCAAGGTGTCCCGATTATACAAAGTTCCGAAAAAGAAAAGTCTCAGATTATAACTTTCAAAAGAAGATTCCGGCTCTTCTCCCTCTACACAGACTGTACGCCAATCTTCTAAAGTGATTTTTCCGTATATCATTTGTTTGCTTATAGACTTGTTTATTGTGTATCCCTTTCTATTTTTCCGCCACCCCATGCCTGGTATGTATAAAGGTCTTGTTCGCCCCCCTCAGCTTGAAGATGTTTCCTGCCATCAGCAGGAATGTATAGGGTATCTTTTGCAGGGCCATTGCCAGGCGGCTGGTGCAGAACCTTTTGGGAACGGCAACGAGCAGTGCGACAGCGAGCAACACCAAGAGCAGCCACCACTTCAGCCCCCATGTCCAGCGATAAACCGTAAACAACACGGAGAAGAGGAACGTGAACCCCATCAACAGCAGGCGGGGAATGGAAAGCTGCTGGAAAAGCTTGTCGCAGAAGTCCCAGTTACGCGCAGCAAGCGCCTTCCACAGAAACTTGGCGAAGGTCTGGCAGTAATGCCATTGTGCCGAAAGCCAACGGCGGCGCTGACGGGAGAAATCACCGGTGTTCTGTATCTTCTCATCGAACACAAAGGTTTCGGGCAGATAATAAAAACGTTTGCCGCGATAGAGCAGGGTCAGCTCCAATTCACGGTCGAAACCGCCCACAGCCTTGATATCCGCCATCGTATCACGAAACAAGTCATAACGGAACGCCATACCGGAACCGATAAGGGCAGCCGACAAGCCCAGCTTGGCATGCCCCAGACGGAAAATGGTATTGTTGATTTCCTCACTGATGGCATCGAGCAGGGCCATGTCATTGTTCAGGTTCTTGGCACTCCGGTGGGTCTGCACAATCTCGACTTCCGGATTGGCGAAGAGGTCGTTAATATCACTCAGATAATCGTAAGGGATGACATTGTCCGCATCGAGCACCAAAGCGATGTCATAGTCATTGCCGATGGCAGCCATGGCGGCATTCAGAGATTTGGACTTGGTGCTTTTCTCAAAATGCACTTCAACCAGGCGGACAGGAAGCACAGCGAGGGAAGCGTTGGTTTCGGGCTGCATACGGTCCGAAATGACAACCGTATCAAAACAGTCGGCGGGATAATCCTGCTCCAGACATGAATGGACGCACTCGTGTATCACGGCATCTTCGCGGTAGGCAGGAATCAGTATGGCAAAACGCTTGTGTTCCTTGGCTGGAGGGGGCAGAGGCAGGTCACGCCGGCGTGACGCCAGACTGTAAACCAATAGATACAGTATGTTTATTGCAAACCATATGTATAAAAGCCAATCGAATATATTCAATATATGTTCCAAATTCAGAGCTATTTAAGCTTTAGAGTTGCTGCTTGTTTTTAATGGGTATCCGACACAAAGATACAAAAAAGAAGTAGAGTCCGGACAAAATATACAAAAAATGCGAAGAATATAGGAATAAAAAAACGAGCAAACTCTCACGAACCCCTCGCCCCTGTAAGAAAAGCCTTAAAGGCTTTTCTTTTAAACTGCGTCAATGTTACCTAAAAATCAATCTTTCTCTTTACCTGAAAAATAAAACTTCAATTACCTATTCTGAAAACTTCAAAATCCAATTTTTACCTTTACCTAATTTACCTATTTATTCAAAACATTTAGCTTATGAAAAAAATCTATTTTCAATCCTTTTACCTAACAACTAATATCCTTTATTGAAAACTGTTTTTATTATTTATCAAATCCAAATGCAGTTTCCCAACTGCACTGCAAAGGTAAGTGTTTTATCCGCACGCGCAAAACGCCGGCACATTTTTCGCGCGTTTTATAACATTGTTTTAGAGTTTAAGAGTACAGTTTACACTTATAAACATTTTATTGTTCATCGGGAGTATACTTTCCAGTAAAAAACAAACCACCGAAGCGCCGAAACGCTTCGATGGCTGTCCCCTTTAAACACCTTTAAACAAAATGAATTTCTTCTTTATTTTCTTGCTTCGGCAATATAACCTAACGCTTCTTTACATTTTTCCGTAACATAAGTCCAGTCTTCAGCAGCGACCTTATCCTTCGGGAAGAGTTTGGAACCCATACCTACGCAGAACACACCCGCCTTAATCCAGGAGGTCAGGTTTTCCTGAGTCGGCTCCACTCCACCGGTCACCATCAGCTTGGACCAGGGCATCGGAGCCAGCAAACCTTTCACGAGTTTGGCACCAAGCACGTCGCCCGGAAATATCTTGCAGAGGTCGCAACCTGCTTCTTGCGCGAAACCTACCTCTGAAACGCTGCCGCACCCCGGAGTATAAGCTACCAGACGACGGTTACAAATCTTAGCAATCTCCGGGTTGAACAACGGGCCTACAACGAAACATGCACCCAACTGCAAATACAGCGCCGCAGTAGCAGGGTCAACGATGGAACCTACACCCATAGCCATCTCCGGGCACTCTTTTGCCGCAAACTTCACAACCTCCGCAAACACCTCGTGGGCAAAGTCACCACGGTTCGTGAATTCGAACGCACGAACACCTCCATCGTAACAAGCCTTTACAACTTTCTTTGCAACTTCTGCATCCTTATGATAAAAGACGGGCACCATGCCGGTAGAACCAATCTTATTCAATACTGCGATTTTATCAAATTTACTCATCTTTTTATTTACGATTTGACGATTTACGATTTACGATTAATATTACTTTACTTTATATCTATTCTTTTTATTTACGATTTGACGATTCAAACTTCCTTTGCTAACCGATTTCTTGTAGTGACAATAGAACTCACTATTATTTTATACAATTCATGCGCCTCTTGTTGCAACCCAAGCAGTTTATTAGCAGGAATCATCTCACTTTCAGCAATAATTTCCAACCAGTGTATAGTTTCATCCAGTTCTTCCTCTACCATTTTCAGTTTATTCAGAAAATCCTTATCAGACTTTCCCAAACAAGCTGCCCTATAATTGGCAGCAGGTGAAGTCCCTGAACGCACTATTTGTTTAGCTATAGCCATTGACGAAATCCGATTAGGCATACAATCTACCATCTTGATTATTCTCAAAGAGAACACCTTCAATCGTATTTTCAATTCCTCCGAGTTCACTGTAGAAGTAATTTCAATCGTACATCGTAAATCGTCAAATCGTAAATGAGCTTAGCGTTGTACTCGTCCGCTTGCATCCCCTCCTGCCAGCGCTTCTACCTCTTCTGTGGAAACAAGGTTGAAGTCACCGTTGATAGTGTGCTTCAAGGCGGAAGCGGCTACTGCAAATTCGAGGGCGGCACCCTGGTTGGGTTTTGTCAGCAGGCCGTGGATGATACCACCTGAGAAAGAGTCGCCGCCACCTACGCGGTCGACGATAGGATTGATGTCGTAACGCTTTGACTCGTAGAATTCCTCGCCGTTGTAAATCATTGCTTTCCAGCCGTTGTGGGTAGCGGAGAAAGACTCGCGCAACGTAGAGATTACGTATTTGAAGCCGAATTCCTTCGCCATCGCCTTGAAGATTCCCTTGTAGCCTTCAGCGTCCGTCTTGCCGCCTTCCACGTCTGCATCGGGCTTGAAGCCCAGACAGAGTTCAGCATCCTCTTCATTGCCGATGCAGACATCCACATACTGCATCAAAGGCTTCATGATGGACTGGGCTTTTTCTTTGGTCCAGAGTTTTTTACGGAAATTGAGGTCTACCGACACCGTAACGCCGTGACGTTTGGCAGCCTCGCAAGCCAGGCGGGTCAACTCGGCGGCCTTGTCGGAGATGGCGGGAGTGATACCTGACCAGTGGAACCAGTCTGCACCTTCCATGATGGCATCGAAATCAAAGTCTGCCGCATCTGCCTCAGCAATGGCAGAGTGTGCACGGTCATAGATTACCTTACTGGGACGCATGGAAGCACCGGTCTCAAGATAGTAGATACCTACACGGTCACCACCACGCGCAATGAAATCCGTCTTTACGCCATACTTGCGCAATGCGTTGACAGCCGACTGGCCTATTTCATGTTTCGGCAACTTGGTTACAAAATAAGCATCATGCCCGTAGTTGGCACAGCTGACAGCCACGTTGGCCTCGCCGCCGCCATATACCACATCAAAAGAGTCGGACTGCACAAAACGGGTGTTTCCCGGAGTAGACAGCCTCAGCATGATTTCACCTAATGTAACTACTTTCTTTCCCATAATCTTTCTATGTTTTATTTTAATATGAAATTAATTTGTTTCCTTTCAATTTATCATTTCGAGGTATAAACAGAACCTAAACACCTGAAACTATGGAGAGTAAATCAAAATAATATTCGTTCTTCATAGTCTTCGTGTACGGGCACAAAGATACAACAATTTTTGAAATACAAAAAATTATCATATATTTGTATCGAAAATATTAAGATTATAATTGTGTGCGAGCACAAGAAGATGTACGATGGGACGATTTACGATTAGACGATTGAGATTACATTGTAGAATCGTAGCCAAAGCAACATCAATCGTACATCGTAAATCGTTAAATCGTAAATATACAGATGGAAAGAGTCAGAATAAAGGATATCGCCAAGATGGCCGATGTATCCGTGGGAACCGTCGACCGTGTGATTCACGGGCGTAGCGGTGTGTCCGAGTCCAGCCGGAAGCGGGTGGAAGAAATCCTGAAACAACTGGATTACCAGCCCAATATGTATGCCAGTGCACTGGCTTCGAACAAGAAGTACGCATTTGCCTGCCTGCTGCCGCTACACGAGAAAGGCGAATACTGGACAGACGTGGAAACGGGCATACACAACGCCGTAGAGACTTACTCTGACTTCAACGTGGCCGTGCACCTCTCCTACTATGACCCGTATGACTATCATTCATTCGCGGAAGCCTCCGGACAGATTCTGGCACTGGAGCCGGACGGAGTGATGTTTGCCCCCACCGTTCCGCAATACACCAAGCCCTTCACGGATGAGCTGACGCAACATAATATACCTTATATATATATAGACTCCAACATAAAGGAAGAGCCCGCCCTCTCCTTCTACGGGCAGAACTCGCACCAGAGCGGATATTTTGCCGCCCGCATGCTGATGCTGCTTGCCGGAGAAGACGCGCAGGAAATCGTCATCTTCCGCAAGATAAATGAAGGCATCGTGGGGTCGAACCAGCAGGAACGCCGCGAAATAGGCTTCCGCGAATACATGCAGGAGCATCATCCCGCCTGCCGCATCTGGGAACTGGACCTGCATGCCAAGCGCGACAGCGAGGACACACTGATGCTGGACGAGTTCTTCCAAGAGCATCCTACCGTAAAGAACGGAATCACCTTCAACTCCAAAGCATACATCATCGGGGAATACCTGCTGAAGAAGCAGAAAAAAGACTTCAACCTGATGGGCTACGACCTGCTGCAACGCAACGTAGACTGCCTGAAGCAGGGAAGCATCTTCTTCCTCATAGCACAGCAGCCCACCCTGCAAGGATTCGACGGCATCAAGGCCTTGTGCGAATACCTGATTCTGAAGAAGGAAATCACAAGGGAGAACTTCATGCCGATTGACTTGCTGACGAAGGAGAATATAGAGTTTTATTACAACAAATAGTTGCATGTACAATGTACCATCTACAATGTACAATTCGGCCATGCGGAAGGGGACTAATACTAATGCAGCGCAGCCAAATTGTACATTGTAGATGGTAAATGGAAAATTTTAAAAGATGGAGGCAAAGTACCTGAAAATCAACCCTGCCGACAATGTTGCAGTGGCTATCACAGCACTCCCGGCCGGTGAAAAACTCACGGTGGACGGAAAGGAAATCACTCTGAACGAGGATGTTCCTGCCGGACACAAATTTGCACTGAAAGATTTTGCGGAAAGCGAAAACGTCATTAAATACGGATACCCCATCGGCCACGCCCGGAAAGCGCAGAAGCAGGGGGACTGGATGAATGAAAACAATATCAAGACCAACTTGTCCGGGTTGCTGGAATACACATACAACCCCGTCAACGTAGACCTCAATACTACAACTCTAAACCTCAATACCGGCGCGCCAAACCTGACCTTTAGAGGGTACAAACGTAAGAACGGCGACGTAGGTGTACGCAACGAGATATGGATTATTCCGACAGTGGGCTGCGTGAACGGAATCATCAACCAGCTTGCCGAAGGCCTGCGCCGCGAAACGGGCGGAAAGGGCGTGGATGCCATCATGGCTTATCCCCATAACTACGGCTGCTCCCAGTTGGGCGACGACCACGAGAATACAAAGAAAATCCTCCGCGACATGGTACTGCATCCCAATGCGGGAGCCGTACTCGTGGTAGGCTTGGGGTGCGAGAATAATCAGCCGGATGTGTTCCGCGAATTCCTGGGAGACTATGACCAGGAGCGCGTAAAGTTTATGGTGACCCAGAAAGTGGGTGATGAATACGAAGAAGGAATGGAACTGCTACGCGAACTTTATGCCAAAGCCATCCAGGACCAGCGCGAGGATATTCCCTTAAGCGAACTGCGCGTAGGCCTGAAGTGTGGCGGTTCGGACGGTTTCTCCGGTATCACCGCCAATCCGCTACTGGGCATGTTCTCCGACTTCCTCGTAGCACAAGGCGGCACCAGCGTACTGACGGAAGTGCCGGAAATGTTCGGCGCAGAAACCATACTGATGAACCGCTGCCGCACCAAAGAGCTGTTTGAGGACACGGTGAAGCTGATTAATGACTTCAAGGAATATTTCCTCTCACACGGTGAACCGGTAGGTGAAAACCCGTCTCCGGGAAATAAGGCGGGAGGCATCTCGACATTGGAGGACAAAGCCTTGGGATGCACACAGAAATGTGGCACGAGCTACGTGGAAGGGGTACTTCCGTATGGCGAACGCCTGAAAGTAAAGGGACTGAACCTACTGTCTGCTCCGGGAAACGACCTTGTAGCCGCCACTGCCCTTGCCTCTTGCGGATGCCACATGGTGCTGTTCACCACAGGACGCGGAACGCCCTTCGGAACCTATGTGCCGACCATGAAGATTTCCACCAACTCCACTTTGGCAAAGAACAAGCCGGGCTGGATAGACTTCAACGCCGGAGTTATCGTCGAGAACGAACCGATGGAGAAAACCTGCGAACGCTTCATCGAGTATATCATCAAAGTAGCAAGCGGCGAATTCGTGAACAACGAAAAGAAAGGCTACAAGGAAATAGCCATCTTCAAGACCGGAGTAACTTTGTAAGGTGAAAATTGAAAGGTGAAAGGTGAAAATTAAAGGCTGATATATGGAGGGCGGGACAAAACCATTTTGTCCCGCCCTTTGTTTTTTATACCTTTGCAGCAAAATTGGCTTATATATTTACGATTTGACGATTTACGATGTACGATTGAAGTTTGTATTGTACAACAACCATTCTACGATTTCAAGAGTTATATCAATCGTAAATCGTCAAATCGTAAATCCCCAATCGTAAATCGTAAATTATGTCAGCAACAACCGATACAATCTCCAAACCCAAAGGCGGCTGGTGGGCACTCAGCCCGTTGGCGGTGTTCCTTTGCCTCTACCTGGTGACCTCGCTCCTGGTGAACGACTTCTATAAAGTCCCCATCACGGTAGCCTTCCTCGCCTCGTCCTGCTATGCCATCGCCATCACGCGCGGCCTGAATCTGGAACAGCGCATCTATCAGTTTTCCGTAGGCGCCAGCAACAAGAACATCATGCTGATGGTATGGATATTCATCCTTGCAGGAGCATTCGCCCAAAGCGCCAAGCAGATGGGCGCCATTGATGCGACCGTAAATCTGACCCTACATATACTGCCGGACAACCTGCTGCTGGCGGGCATCTTCATTGCAGCCTGCTTCATCTCCCTCTCGATAGGAACAAGCGTAGGAACTATCGTCGCACTGACTCCTGTAGCCGTGGGGCTGGCGGAAAAGACGGGCATCGACCTGCCCTACATGGTTGCCATCGTGGTGGGAGGCTCGTTCTTCGGAGACAATCTTTCCTTCATATCCGACACCACCATTGCATCGACCAAGACGCAGGACTGCGTGATGAGGGACAAGTTCCGCGTCAACTTTATGATTGTGGTACCGGCAGCACTTATCATACTGGGCATCTATATCTTTCAAGGACTGTCCGTCTCTGCCCCACCACAAGTACAGACCATCGAGTGGATAAAAGTAATCCCCTACCTCATCGTACTGGGTACGGCCGTAGCAGGCGTCAATGTCATGCTGGTACTGCTGCTGGGCATCCTCTCTACTGGAATTATCGGTATCTATACCGGCACCGCCTTCTTCGACTGGTTCGGAGCCATGGGAACGGGCATCACCGGCATGGGCGAGCTCATCATCATCACCCTGCTGGCCGGAGGCATGCTCGAAACCATCCGCTACAACGGCGGCATCGACTTCATCATCTCCCGGCTGACCCGCCACGTCAGCGGCAAGCGGGGAGCCGAATTCAGCATCGCTGCCCTGGTCAGCATCGCCAATCTCTGTACCGCCAACAACACCATTGCCATCATCACCACCGGCCCCATAGCCAAGGACATCGCCCTCCGCTTCCACCTGGACCGCCGGAAAACAGCCAGCATACTGGACACCTTCTCATGCCTCGTGCAAGGAATCATCCCCTACGGAGCGCAAATGCTGATAGCCTCCGGACTTGCCGGCATTTCACCCATCAGCATCATCGGAAACCTGTATTACCCCTTCTGCATGGGAACATGCGCCATACTCGCCATTCTGCTGAGATACCCCAGGAAATACTCGGGAGAAGGATGAGTGACAAGTGATGAGTTATGGGTGACGTTGTGTGAACATTTAAAAAAAAACACCCCTCGTGCCAACAAATAACTCATAACTCATAACTCAAAACTCAAAATCTTTTCTTACCTTTGCACTCGCTATTACGAGATAGTAGCATAATTCAAATCATTAACTAAAAACATTTTAATTAAATGGCAACAAAAATCAGATTGCAAAGACATGGACGTAAAAGCTACGCTTTCTACTCTATCGTTATTGCAGACGTAAGAGCACCACGTGATGGTAAATTTATTGAGAAGATTGGTACTTACAATCCTAACACCAATCCTGCCACAGTAGATTTGAAGTTCGACCGCGCACTTGACTGGGTGTTGAAGGGTGCACAACCTACTGACACAGTTCGTAACATCCTCTCTCGCGAAGGTGTTTACATGAAGAAGCACTTGCTGGGCGGTGTAGCGAAAGGCGCATTCGGCGAAGCTGAAGCTGATGCTAAGTTCGAAGCCTGGAAGAACAACAAACAAAGCGGTTTGGCTGCTCTGAAGGCTAAGGAAGACGAAGCTAAGAAAGCTGAAGCAAAAGCACGTCTGGAAGCTGAAAAGAAGATAAACGAAGAAAAAGCAAAAGCACTGGCTGAAAAGAAAGCTGCTGAAGCTGCTGCAAAAGCCGCTGCCGAAGCACCGGCCGAAGAGGCCCCTGCCGAAGAAGCCCCTGCTGCTGAAGAAGCTGCTGCCGAATAATAGTAAGCACAGCGTTATCGCTAAAAATGGGATTAAAACTATAAAAATCCTCTCCGGTTCATATCGGAGGGGATTTTTTATTACTATATTTGCAGCTATAATCATTCATTAAAAAAACAAACAATGAAAAAGTTTACTTATCTGCTCGCTGTAGCCGCTGTATTTACAGCTTGTAACAGTGGAAACAACGGTTACACCGTAACCGGAACTGTAGAGGGTGCAGCCGACGGCGACACCGTATATCTGGAAACCGTGGAAGGACGCCAATTCGTAAAATTGGACTCTGCTGTCATCAAAGATGGAACATTTACCTTCAAGGGTACACAAGATACTGCTGTCAACCGCTACATCTCCTACAAAGCCGAAGGAAAAGACGGCGCAGCCATCGACTTCTTCCTGGAAAACGGCAAGATTAAAATCAACTTGTCGCAGGAAAACAACTCTGCCACCGGTACTGCCAACAATGATGCCTACCAGGAAATCAGAGCCCAAATCAACGGTCTGAACAAACAAATGATGAGCATCTACGAATCCATGTCGGACACCACACTGACCGACGAACAACGCGAGGCTAAAGGCAAAGAGATGGAAAATCTGGAAAACAGCATGATATCCGCCATCAAAGCCGGCATCAACAAGAACATCACCAACCCGGTGGGTGTACTCCTGCTGAAGCAGAACTACTACTACATGGATGTAGCAGACCTCGACCCGCTGATGCCCCAAATCCCTGCAGCTTACGACAACGACGAAGCCATCGTCAAGATAAAGAACAACGTTGAAAAGATGAAAGCCACTGCCGTAGGCCAGAAGTTTACAGACTTCGAGATGCAGACGCCGGAAGGAAAAACGGTAAAACTGTCCGACTACGTAGGCAAGGGCAAAGTTGTCCTTGTTGACTTCTGGGCAAGCTGGTGCGGCCCCTGCCGTCGCGAGATGCCCAACCTGGTGGAAGCTTACGCCAAATATAAGAACAAGAACTTCGAGATTGTAGGCGTATCTCTGGACCAGAGTGCTGACGCATGGAAAGAAGCCATCAAGAAGCTGAACATCACGTGGCCGCAAATGTCCGACCTGAAATACTGGAACTGCGAAGGCGCACAGCTTTATGCCGTAAGCAGCATCCCCCACACTGTGTTGATTGACGGTGAAGGAACTATCCTTGCACGCGGACTGCACGGTGACGAGCTTCAGGAAAAGATAGCCGAAGCTGTCAAATAATAAACCGGACACACCGGAGACTAAAAGAGGAGTGCCACACTTCGTCAATCGAAATGCCACACTTCACGAGGCCCAATCAATGGCATTTGCCTCTGTGAAGTGTGGCATTTCCCTTGCTGAAGTGTGGCATTCGGAATGATGGAATGCGGCGTTTTTCAAGAGAAGATACGCGCAGCCATTTCCATCCCCAACCTTACGGTTTCCCACTGTTTCTCCTCATCGGCCTCCGAAGGCGAAAGAAGCGCATTGGCATCCGGCAGACATAAAGTGAAACGTTTCAAAGGAATATAGTTCAATACACTTTCGGTTTTTGCCTGCAATTCATCCAATTCGTCTTCCTGAGGATAATGGGACAGCACGAAACCGAACACCGCTTCCTTCTCGTGTATGAACCAGAGCAGACGGTTACGGTCGCACGCGCCACAGTCGTAATTCAGGAAATAAGCATCGGCCCCATGCAGTTGCACCAGCATGTCCGTCGGTGCATGGAATGCAACATACATCCCTGCAGGACGCTCACGCAAAACCCGGTTGTTGAGCCGGATGGTATCTTCCATTATCACCGAATGTACCCCGTCGAACTGGACGTAGCGGCAGCCTGCATCATAAAGTTTGGTAAGCAAAAATTTGTAGCAGGAAGCAATATCATCCGTCAAAAGCCGGATGTCGGAGTAAACGGTTTCTATCTGAGTCCGCTCCACACGTTGAATAATCTGGGTCATAACCTCTGCCGGCGAAGGGATATGCTGTTTTTTCATCACCCCTCCGTCCACAATGGAATCAAGAAATGCGAATTCTTCCAGAATAGGATGCCGTAGCAAACTGAGCCGTCCTGTAATCTCCAAAGGAGAGCCTTCGGAGAAAGGCCGGCCGTCTTTGGAACAAATACCCTCCCAGCTTTCCAAAAAATCGCGACTTCGGAAACCACCATCGGAAACAACCTTCATGCCTCCCAGCTCCAGCCGTTCCACCAGACTGCGCACTTCCGCATCTTCAACAGCCTGCAATATCTGCCGGCTCACCTGCCCGTTCTGATATTGCTCGCGGACATCCTTCAATGCACGAGGTACACAAAAAGCCCCAGCTATATCAATTTTAAACGGAGGAAATACATTTGCCATGTTCATCCTTTCTTTGATTATTATAATAATGATACTTTTGCCCCAATACCATGAGCAGCAAAGCAATACAATCGAATGGCAACAAGAAGTATTATCAAGGACTAAAAACCTTAAATAAACCAATTCGTTGCAAATATAACTAAAAAAATCGAAGATTCACAATCTGCCCAAAAGATTTATCTTCATTTGACACTTCGAAATCAGATGATGCTTATGCATGCAATAATAATCAGTAATGAATAACTTTAAAAGTTATTTTTCATTAGAAGTTTTCCACTTTAAACAATTACATCATTAATAATCAATATATTAACACTTTTTAAACCACAAAAAGTTTTCCAAAAAGCAAAACCTATCAATAACTATAATATCTTTGTTTCCGCAATTAAACTAAAAAAGACAGTCACATTTAAGCATAAAAGGTTATGATACAGACAGTACTCAAGCGCGACGGGCGCGTCGTCGGATTCAACGAAGAAAAAATAGCAACGGCCATCCGCAAAGCCATGTTGCATACAGACAAGGGGGAAGACCTGCAACTGATACACCAGATTACGGACCGCATCTCTTTCAAGGGAGATTCGCAGATGACGGTGGAAGCCATCCAGGATTTGGTGGAAGTGGAGCTGATGAAGAGCAGCCGCAAGGACGTTGCCCAGAAATACATCGCTTACCGCAACCAGCGAAGCATTGCCCGCAAAGCAAAGACGCGCGACATGTTCCTGGAAATCATTAACATCAAGTCCAACGACATCACACGCGAAAATGCCAACATGAATGCCGATACCCCGGCGGGCATGATGATGAAGTTTGCCAGCGAAACCACCAAGCCTTTTGTGGACGACTATCTGCTGAGTGAAGAAGTGCTGGATGCTGTCACCCAGAACTATCTGCACATCCATGACAAGGATTATTATCCCACCAAGAGCCTGACATGCGTGCAACATCCGCTGGACCATATTCTGAAATACGGCTTCTCTGCCGGACACGGCGAATCGCGCCCGGCCAAACGCATCGAGACTGCCAGTATCCTGGGATGCATCTCGCTGGAAACAGCCCAGAACGAGATGCACGGCGGACAAGCCATCCCTGCATTCGATTTCTACCTTGCCCCCTACGTGCGCAACAGCTTCATCGAGGAAGTCAAGAACCTGGAAGAACTGAATGGAAAAGACTATTCCCATCTCTATCAGAAGGAACTGGCCGACTATCTGCTACAGCCGTTGGACGGACTGACGGGCGAGGACCGCATCGTACAGCATGCCGTCAACAAGACCGTATCGCGTGTGCACCAGTCCATGGAGGCGTTTATCCATAACATGAACACCATCCACTCACGCGGCGGCAACCAAGTGGTGTTCAGCTCCATCAACTACGGCACAGACACCTCTGCCGAGGGGCGCTGCATCATCCGCGAGCTGCTGAAAAGCACCTATCAAGGGGTAGGAAACGGAGAAACCGCCATCTTCCCCATCCAGATATGGAAAAAGAAACGGGGTGTGAGCTACCTGCCTGAAGACCGCAACTACGACCTCTACCAACTGGCCTGCAAGGTGACGGCACGGCGTTTCTTCCCGAACTTCCTGAACCTGGACGCCACCTTCAACCAAAGCGAGGACTGGAAAGCCGATGACCCGAAACGCTACCAGCATGAAGTTGCCACCATGGGATGCCGTACCCGTGTATTCGAAAACCGTTTCGGACCGAAGACCTCCATCGGACGCGGCAACATCTCTTTCTCTACCATCAACATCGTCCGTCTGGGCATTGAGTGCATGAACATCGAAGACAAAGAACAGCGCATCGCCCGGTTCTTTGCCAAGTTGGATAGTATGCTCGAAGTGACCGCACGCCAGCTGCACGAGCGCATGGAGTTTCAAAAGACCGCCTTCGCCAAGCAGTTCCCGCTACTGATGTCTGCCTTGTGGATAGGCAGCGAGAAGCTGAAACCGAACGATACGATTGCTTCCGTCATCAACCAGGGAACACTGGGAATCGGTTTCATCGGGTTGGCAGAATGTCTCGTGGCATTGCTCGGAAAACATCACGGCGAATCTGGCGAAGCCCAGGAGCTGGGACTGAAAATCGTGACCTACATGCGCGACCGTGCCAACCAGTTCTCGGAGCAATACCAGCACAACTACAGCGTGCTTGCCACTCCTGCCGAAGGGCTGTCGGGCAAGTTCACCCGCATCGACCGTAAAAAGTTCGGCACGCTGCCGGGCATCACAGACCGTGACTACTACACCAACTCCAACCACGTGCCCGTATACTACAAATGCAGCGCCCGCCACAAAGCGGAAGTGGAGGCTCCTTATCATGAACTGACCCGCGGCGGACACATCTTCTATGTGGAGATAGACGGTGACGCCACCCACAATCCGGAAGTCATTATGCGTGTAGTGGACATGATGGACCGATACAACATCGGCTACGGTTCGGTAAACCACAACCGTAACCGCTGTCTGGAGTGCGGCCACGAAAACTCCACCCCAAACCTGGAAGAATGCCCGAAGTGCGGCAGCAAGCATATCGACAAGCTGCAACGCATCACCGGCTACCTGGTGGGGACAACCGACCGCTGGAACAATGCCAAGCTGGCAGAGTTGAACGACAGGGTCGTTCATAATTAAAAATTGAAAATTAAAAATTAAAGGGCTGCGCAGTGCAAAGCGGAGCTTCATTTTTAATGGTTGACGTTTAATTTTTAATGATTAATGTTCAGCTTCCTACCTGCGATGTTTAATTTTTAATTATTAATTCCCTACTCATGCTTTCTATTCTCGACATTTTAGAAGATACCACAGTAGACGGTCCGGGCTTCCGGACCGCCATTTATGCTGCCGGATGCCCCAACGGTTGTCCCGGTTGCCACAATCCGGAGTCGTGGGACATCAACCGCGGGCACTGGATGAGTACGGAAGAGATTCTGGAAAAAGTCCTTGCCGACAACTTTGCAGACGTCACCTTCAGTGGTGGAGACCCGATGTTCCAGCCGGAAGGATTCACCCAACTGGCACATGCCATCAAGGAGCGGAGCCGGAAAAACATCTGGTGCTATACGGGCTATACTTTCGAAAAACTACTGCGCAACCCGCGCCAAGCCCAACTGCTGAAGTACATCGACGTACTGGTGGACGGCAAATTCAAGAAAGAACTGAGGGATGAGGAACTCTATTTCCGGGGAAGCCGCAACCAGCGTCTGATTGACGTACAAACATCCCTGCAAAAAGGCGAAACCGTCATTTACCACTATAATCCGAAAAAGGGCATTTAAAAAAGAAGAGAAGTTTTCAAAAATATATGAGCACTTTTATAATGTTATAATATCAGGCGCGAATTACACGGAATAACACGGATTCAATAAACAAAATCCGTGAAATCCGCGTAATCCGCGCCTAAAAGAAAGTGTTAAGAGTTTTTTGACACCCTCCACCTATATCACCATTCTATAAATTTCCCTCTTTCCCTGCGCTTCTGCAGCTCCTCCTGAAGAAAGCGCTGCCTATCCTTGGCAATATACCGGCGGGCAAAGATATTGGGCACCGCCACTCCCAGCGCTATGCAGAGAATAATCAGTGAAGCCGTGATGCCGTTGGAAACAACCGCCGTCACCTCGCCTACCACACCGTGCATATTGATAAGCCCGAAAAGTGCACGATACATCAGCACTCCCGGAATCATCGGGATGACAGAAGGAATCGTCAGCACATGATTGGGAACATGGAACCAATGCACTGCCTTCACGGCTATCAGGCTGACAACCATGCTGCCCATGAACGAACCTATCACCGGTCCGTAACCCAATTCGAAATTGACAAAGTTACGCGTACAAACGGCAATGATACCGCCCACCGCAACAACCCACAACAAGCGCCGCTGTATGTTGAATATCATGGAAAATCCCATGGCAGCTATCGCCGCCGCAATGGCATACACCAGATAACTGTCATGAGGCACCATACTCAATTCGCTGAACTTCTTGTCAATCACGACATCCTCCACCGTCAGCAGGCGCATGGCTATTACAATGCCGAAGGCCATTGCACAGACCATCAGCACCGTATTCACAGCCCGCACAATGCCCACCTGGATATAATTGTCAATCATATCATCCACAAAGTTTATCAGCGGCACCCCCGGAACGATGAACAGTGCACACGCCAACAACGGATGATAGGGAGTTTCCGAGAGCCCGGCAAACGAAGACACATAGGCCAGACAGGTAGAAATCAATGCGGCAATGGCAATACTCATATAGTGATTGATGCCGAACTCCATGCAACGGGCACGGACGCGGAAGCCGGCAAAAGCGCAGATAGAGGTAAACAGAAACGCCATCCAGTCACCACCGAACAGTTTACAGAAACCTCCGCAGGCAAAGCCGGCACCGATGGCAACAACGTATGGCACATAGTTCCGCTTCTTGTTTTTGATTCTTTCCAGTTCCTCCTCATACTGGTCGAGGGAATAGTCATTCTCAATAGCCCGCCAGGACAGTTTGCTGATTTCGGAAATGGCAGTCATGTTGATGCCATGCTTTTCACATTTCTGGAATTTGGAGAACGAATGCAGGCCGTCGCTCACATTCACCACCAGCATGGTATAACTTACGTCGATGTGGAGCTTTTCTTCCGGCAGCCCCAGATAGGCGGCAACACGGTTCAGGTTACGAACAACACGGTTCGTATCAGCCGCACTCTCCACCAGCAGCTGTCCGGTACGAAGCAATAAATCGAGTTTCCTGCGCAGCAGGGCAATCTCTTGTTCAGTCAAAGTCTTATCCATGAATCTTTTTACCTATTTTTTGGAGGCACAAAGATAGGCAAAATGTAGAAAACGATTTCATTCTTTCGGCAGAAAACTCTACCTTTGCAGCCGTTTTTTTAATGGACACAAATGGAAATATTCTGGAATACTATCGCACAATACAACGAGGCCACCTGGTGGACACAGCTCCTCATCACCGCAGCAGGTATCCTGCTCACCACGCAACTCTACCGGAAACCGACCTTATGGGCAAAACGCTCCATGAAAATCTACATGGTATTTCTGAACGGGTGGATATCCATCGTGTACTACATGATGTATTGCGGAGCGCGCGGACACCACCATATACTCGCCATCTTCTGGGGAGTGATTGCAGTGTTGTGGCTATGGGATTTGTTTACCGGCTACACTCCGTTCGAGCGCAACCCGAAATACAAGGTACTGGTGGGGGTACTCTATGCAATGCCTTTCCTCTACCCGCTCCTTTCGTGGGCACGCGGAATGGAATTTCCCATGATGACCACCACCGTGATGCCCTGCTCGGTAGCAGTTTTCACCATCGGGCTGCTGCTGGCTTTCTCGCGCAGGGTCAACCTGCTCGTCATTCTGTTCCTTTGCCACTGGGCGCTCATCGCCTTTTCCAAAGTCTACATCTACAAGATTCCCGAAGACCTGCTACTGGCAAGCGCCACTGTGCCTGCCATCTATCTGTTCTTCAAGAACTACTTTGAACAGAACTTGCACAAGGAAACCAAGCTGGGCGCACGGCTCATGAACTGGTTCCTTATCCTCATCTGTATAGTGGTCGGGGTACTGCTCAGCATGACGCTGCTCCATGGGATGAGAGGATAAAGAAATAGCGCGCTTCCGCGCGCCAAAATCATTTCTTCTTTCCCTGATTGGCCACAGCCTCCATCAATTTCTTTATCTCCTCGGGGTCACCCAAGAAATAGTCTTTCGTCAAGTTCAGCTCATCGTCAAACTCAAAGACGTAGGGCACCGCCGTAGGCAGGTTCAGATGCACAATTTCATCGTCCGAAATATGCTTCAGATGCTTGATAATACCCCGCAGGCTATTGCCATGAGCCACTACCAGCAATTCGTCGGCCGTCTTCAGATTCGGGAAGATGACACATTTCCAGTAAGGCATGATACGCTCAATCGTATCTTTCAACGACTCCGTACGGGGCAGTTCGGCATCGGGCACTTCTTGATAACGGTCCTCAAAACGCGGATTACGCGGGTCATCCTCGGCCAATGCATGCGGAGCCACATCAAAGCTCCGGCGCCATACCAACACCTGCTCGTCACCGTACTTGGCAGCCGTCTCTGCCTTGTTCAGCCCTTGCAACTGGCCGTAGTGTTTCTCATTCAACCTCCACGATTTCTCCACCGGAATCCAGTCCTGGTCGAGGCGGTCCAGCACACAATCCAGTGTCTTCACGGCACGCTTCAGATAGGAAGTATACGCCTTCTTGAAGCGGAATCCCTTTTCTGCCAGCAGCTCACCCGCCCTTACAGCTTCAGCAACGCCTTTCTCTGTCAAATCAACATCCGTCCACCCCGTGAAGCGGTTTTCCTTATTCCATGCACTCTCGCCGTGGCGAAGCAAAACAATCTTTTTCATATAGTCTCCTTTCAGTTTTACCTATAGAACACCCGGCTACCTCCTCTTGTTCATGCAATAGCGGACCACATATACCAAAAGTATCAGAAACGCCACCCACACCATGCTGATGACCGGCAGGTAGCGGTTATACAAATATTCCCCTTCCTTCGGGACACGGTTGAAAGTACAGATTATGCAATTACAGCACGCATCGAGTGCATCATGCGAGAATACCGAAAAAACAATGATAGCCACCCCCGCAAGAAGCATCATCAAAGTCCCCCACACCAGCCACTTACCAGCCACGGAAGGATGGAATTGCGAATGAGTGGAATGTACGAATCTAACCATAAACACTTGTCTATTATTACCGGTACAAATGTCCTTCATTTTTAACAATCCGGCAATACCTACTTTTCATCAAAAAGAGAGTCTGCCATCCCAATTAGTAGGTAGCCGCGACCTCTATAAACCACGCCACAAGCTAACCCGAAATGGGGAGCGGCACAACACTAAAAGCCCTACATGTAGGTATTTCACGTTCTCCGGCAAAGCCTTTACTTTGCAGCAAACAATTTAATCACTTTATTTACAATGAAAAAGACTGGTGTTTTTTATGGTTCCAGTACCGGAACCTGCGAAGAGTTGGCTAACCAGATAGCCGAAAAGTTGGGAGTTTCCTCCACCGACGTACATAGTGTTGACAAGATGACCGCCGATAAAATCAAGGAATATGAAGTGCTGGTTCTAGGTACCTCCACTTGGGGAGACGGCGAACTGCAGGACGACTGGTATGACGGCGTAAAGGTACTGAAGAGCGCCGACCTTTCCATGAAGTTCGTAGCCTTATTCGGTTGCGGCGACTCCGACTCCTACTGCGACACATTCTGCGACGGCATCGGAGTACTCTACGAGGACCTGAAGGATAGCGGGTGTACCTTCTTGGGCAACAAAGTCAGCACGGACGGGTATTCCTTCTCCTCTTCCATCGCCGTGGTAGACGGTGCATTCGTAGGACTTCCCCTCGACGAAGTGAACGAAAGTAACAAAACCGCCGAACGCATTGACGCCTGGACAGCCGAAATAAAAAGCAAGCTCTAGAAAAGAAACAGACCATCCGTTTACTTTAAACGGATGGTCTGCCTGCATCATGCAGATGATATCTTTTATCTGAACAGATAATGTGTTCTGCCATATCCGCAGGCACATTATCTTTTTTATGCTCTTATACGAACCAGCGAACGTAGCAGAAGTCCTGACGGTGAGGCAGGTCTGCATTCTTCGGGAACATACGGTAAGAAACCTTGAAGCTACCCGCATTTTCCATCTTGTGCTTAGCTTGGAAAGTATAAAGGTTACCTTCTTTCTTCACTACATTGAACGGTTCTACGGAGTAAACATGCTGTTTGCCATCCTGAGCCGTATAAGTAGTCACCAGTTCCAGACCGATAGCATCGTTCAAGCCCTTTTCGTCGATAACGTAAGTAATGGTGTATTCCTTACCGCTCTCGATGGAGCCTTTCACCAGGTCTTCGGTCTTTTCGCAAGACACCACTTCAATGCTGTCCCACTTCTCGGCAACTTCTTCCTTCCAGGCAGCTATTTCCTTAGCCTTGGCACAACCGTCGGCAGCCAGCATCTTGAAACGTTTGGCCTCCTTGATGTAGAACTTGTCGTAATAGTCGTCCAGCTGACGCTTCATTGTATAGTGGGGAGCAATCTGTGCGATGGAGTTCTTGATAGTCTTCACCCAACCTTCAGAATATCCCTTCTTGTTGCGTGCATAGAACAACGGCAGAATTTCTTGCTCAAGAATGCTGTAGATAGTAGCGGCATCGAGCTGGTCCTGATGTTCCTGGTTCTGGTAAGTACGCTTTTCGGTCAATGCCCAACCGGCACCTTCACGATAGCCTTCCAACCACCAGCCGTCGAGTACGGAGAAGTTTACAACACCGTTCATCAACGCCTTCTCGCCGGAAGTACCGGATGCTTCGAGCGGACGTGTCGGAGTGTTCAGCCAGATATCCACACCTGAAACGAGGCGACGTGCCAACTGCATGTCATAATTTTCCAGGAAGATAATCTTGCCCAGGAACTCCGGACGACGGGAAATCTCGATGATTCTCTTAATCAAGCCCTGGCCGGCACCATCGTGCGGGTGAGCCTTACCGGTAAAGAGGAACTGTACCGGATAGTCGGGGTTGTTCACAATCTTGGCCAGACGGTCGAGGTCGGTGAACAGCAAGTGTGCACGCTTGTAGGTAGCGAAACGGCGTCCGAAACCTATCAGCAGAGCGTTCGGATTGATTTTGTCCAGCAGGGAAACGATGCGTGAAGGGTCACCCTGGTTCTTCAACCAAGTTTCACGGTATTGCTTGCGAACATAGTCAATCAGTTTGTTCTTCATCACCATGCGCGTCTTCCAGATTTCTTCGTCGGACACGTTATAGATAGCCTCCCAAATCTTGGGGTTGGACTGGTCGTAGAGGAAGTTCTCATCAAAATGCGCAGCATAGAGATGTTTCCACTCCGTAGCGCTCCAAGTGGGGAAGTGTACACCGTTGGTAACGTAGCCCACATGGCTTTCTTCGGGGAAGTAACCCTTCCAGATGGAAGCGAACATCTCCTGGGAAACCTTTCCGTGCAGCCAGCTCACACCGTTCACCTCCTGAGAAGTGTTGCAAGCGAATACAGACATACAGAAACGTTCACCCTTGTCGCCCGGATTGTTACGTCCGAGGTCCATCAGGTCGTCCCAGCTGATACCCATTCTTGAAGGATAGCCGCCCATGTACTTGCCGAAAAGGCCTTCGTCGAAGTAGTCGTGACCGGCAGGAACCGGAGTATGTACAGTATAGAGAGAAGAAGCACGTACCAGCTCGATAGCCTGGTCGTAAGTCAGACCTTCGGCCACGTAGTCACAGATGCGCTGTACGTTGATTAAAGCAGCATGTCCTTCGTTGCAGTGATAGATATCTTTCTTGATGCCCAGCTTCTTCAGCGTCAGAATACCACCGATACCGAGCAGGATTTCCTGCTTCAAGCGGTTTTCCCAGTCACCGCCATACAGCTGGTGAGTGATGGAACGGTCGAACTCGCTGTTCATTTCATTGTCAGTATCAAGCAGATAGAGAGAGATACGTCCAACGTTCACTCTCCACACATAAGCATGCACGTAGTAGTCCAGATAAGGAACATCCACTACCATCTGCTCGCCCTTCTCATCCAATACACGGTCGATGGGCAACTGGCCAAAGTTCTGTGCCTCGTAATTGGCAATCTGCTGGCCGTCCATAGACAATGTTTGTGTAAAGTAACCGTAGCGGTACAGGAAACCGATTGCACACAAGTCGGCGTTGCTATCGGAAGCTTCTTTCAGGTAGTCACCGGCAAGTACACCCAGACCGCCGGAATATATCTTAAGTACATGGCTCAAACCATACTCCATACTGAAATAAGCCACGGACGGGCGCTTGCTGTCAGGCTTCACATCCATGTATGTGCGGAACTTGGAGTATACGTCATCCATTCTGCGCAGAATAACTTTGTCATTTGCGAGTGCCTCGAGTTTAGCATAACTCATACGTTCCAGCAGAAGTACGGGGTTCTGTCCCACTTCTTTCCAGAGAGCAGGGTCAAGGTCTCTGAACAGTTCGGTGGCTTCATAATTCCATGCCCACCAGATGTTATGTGCCAGTTCAGACAGTTTCTCCAGTTCGGCGGGAATGTGCGATTTCACATTCACATCTTTCCAGTTAGGAGTGTTTACATTACTAACTTTAATCTTCATTGTATGATAACTAATTGATTAATAATTCTTTTATTTTAGTTGACGCTTCATGGCATTGCGCAGTGCAATGTCGTAAGCCTCGTAATAATATTGTATAAAGTGCTTCCACAAAGCCTGCTCTGCCACCTGGCCTGCACGCTTGCGTATTTCCTTGATTTCGGCTTCCGTCTTGGTAGAGAACAAGGCTACGGTGTCCTTGATGCCGTCTGCCACTTCGGAATAGTTATAGTCCGAACGGTGCAGCACTTCCACTCCGTCGTTTATGCCATGCTGGTTTTTCAGGCTGTTCACCCAAAGTCCGAAACCGGCAAGGTCGGTGGTGATGGTAGGCACCCGGAAAGCCACGCTCTCCAGCGGGGTATATCCCCACGGTTCATAATAGGACGGATAGACACTGAGGTCCTCGCCTAAAATCAAGTCATAATAATGCTTGTTGAGGATGCCATCGTGACCATCCTGATAGCAAGGTACAAAAATTACTTTCACCTTATCTTCGGGACGATTGCCCATACCGAGGTATTTCAGCATATCCAGCACCTGGTCGTGCGTCATATTGTGCAGCCAGTGGGTGATGAAAGGACACTGCAACGGTTCGGTGAACTTATCTTTGCTCTTCAAGCGCTTCTGCAAGTCCTCGCGGGGGTCTCCCACCCAGCTGGGCACGTTGACAAACGCCAATACTTTCTTCTTTAAATCTTTATCGCGGTTCAGCCGGTTCAATGATTCCAGGAACACATCGATACCCTTATTTTTGAACTCATAGCGTCCGCTGGTACCGATAATCAGCGTATCGTCGCCCAAGTCCTCACCCAGCAGGCAGTTTGCCACACGCAGCATGGTGGAACGGGCACGTTTGCGCTTGCCGGTAAAGGTGGCGCCTTTCGGTACAAAATCATCTTCAAAACCGTTCATCAGCACAACATCCGCAGGCTTGTCAAGCAATTCCCTGCATTCGTTGTTTGTGATTTCGCTCACAGTGGTGAAACAGTCCACATAGTGGGCCGTCTGCTTTTCAATGGAATGTTTGGACTGCATGTTCAGCTCCTCCGCCATCTGGTCGCCGTTGTAGGCGAAAAGATAATCGTAAAGCGGCTTGTTGTTGCCAGCTATGGAGCGGCCGATGGACGTGGCATGGGTGGTGAAGATAGTCCCTATCTCGGGAACGGCAGACTGAAGATAGAGGGCGGCCATGCCGGTCATCCACTCGTGTGCCTGGAACACCACTTTGTCCGTTTCCGTCAAATTATAGCGATAGAAGCTCTCTATCACCTTGCCGGTAGCGAAAGCAAACATGGATGCTTCGTCATAATCACCATATCCATGCAGTGAATCCACCTGATAGCGGTTCCACATTTCTGTATAAATCTCATTTTTTTCTGCAAAGAACGGTTGGAAATCAACCAATATAACAATAGGTTCTCCCGGAATGTTCCAGCGACCTACGCGGACGGAAAGATTGTCTTTCAACGCTGCATGTTTTTTCCACGCTGCACAAAGGTTATCAGACTCAATGAACAAAGGGTTCTCTTTTCCCTGCCAGAAATCCGGCCCTATAAAGAATAATCTATCGCGAAATTTAGTCTGTAAAGTATTTGCCCTTGTAGACAAAACTGTATAGATACCGCCTACTTTATTACACACTTCCCAACTCGCTTCGAAGATGTAATCGGGGGTAAGTAGTTCTTTAGTCATATTATGTTATAATCTCTTTATCTTAATTACGGCTGCAAAAGTACGTATTATTCTTTGAAAAATAGCCTTTTAATCGAAAAAACTGATTAAATATGCATAAACAATCGTTTGCGGAATGTCATAGTTTAGCCACAAAAGCCCCATTGGCTCGCCCATCCATGCATTTTTCGTCTAAAATTCCCGAAGTTTCAAAAAAGAATTCCCGGAGTTTTCAGTTGAAGCCCCAGGAATTTAAACAAAAAACCCCAGGGATTTCAATTGTAAATCCCTGGGGTTTATTTTCTTATAATCCGGATTATACCATCAATGCAGCTACCAGCGCCAAAATAGCATAGAATTCAGGAAGCGCGGCGTAAATCATTGTATTGGTCTGTACGTCGTGTCCCTGGGAAATACCCACAATACCGCTAGCACAAATCTGTCCCTGACGGATAGCGGAGAACAGACATACCAGTCCGACACCCAATCCGATGCCCAGCATCAAAGGACCGTCTGTCGCAAAATCCCTGCCCATAGACATCAGGAAAGCCACGAAGCCGTAAAGTCCCTGCGTAGCCGGAAGGGCCGACAAAATCATATAACTTGCTGACTTGGAAGGGTCTTTCTTCAACGCACCTTCTGCCGCACTACCGGCGATAGTTGTACCGAAGCAACTGCCAATTCCTGCAAGGGCCAACATCAGGCCCAGACCGAGATAACCTAAAATTTCATTCATAATGTTTCTATTTTTATTTGTTTTTTAATTTGTTTATTTCTTTACTACTGTAAAAGGTTTATAGGCTTCGCCCTTACCTTCGTAACCGGAATTCTTGAAGTATTCCACAAATGTCAGACGGAGCGGGTGTACAAAGGCACTCAGACAAGACATGGCAATGTTCAGCGTATGCCCGAATATCAGTATCAGACCGCAGAACAGCCATCCCAGGGCCGGACCTGCAGCATCGTTCACCATGAAGGCAAGCTGGTTGAACACGCCTCCAAGCATACCGCCTGCCAAGCCGAGGGCATAGAGACGGATGTAGGAAAGTATATCGCCCATCAATCCGGTTGCCATGTTATAGGTATCCCATACTCCGGCACCGATGTTGACAAATACATTCCGGTGGATATTGTTCAGCAGGTAGATACCGATGGCAGAAACACCGCCAATCACGATAAATGCCCACGTAGACACGTCTTCCGAAATTATTTTGAAGAAGGAAAGTCCGCCGGTGCAGATAAATCCCACCACCAGCAACAGCCATCCCCAAGCACTGAGCGACTCCTTGAAGCCGAAACGAACGGTCTGTCCCACGGCCTTCACCGTCATGGCAATGCAGATGTGCACCGCACCGATAATCAACGCCAGCAGCATTTGCTTGTCATAGGTAGTCTCACCTATCTTACCCACAATCATGAATTCCTTCAGTTTGGCGGGTATCTCCAGGTCAAAGAGGCTTACACCGAAGAAGGTTCCCAATATGGCACCGATGACGGACGTAAATATACCCAACGTAATCACCAGGTTCATCATGCCTTTCATGGACTTGGACATCTTCCTTTTCAAAATGAACCCGAGTGCAATCAGTACCAGACCGTAGCCCGCATCTCCCATACAGAAAGCAAAGAAGAGCGAGAAGAATGGCGCAAGTATCGGTGTCGGGTCGAACTCGGCATATTCGGGCATACCGTACATTTTGGTAAGCACTTCGTACATGCGTGTATAGGCGTTGTTTTTCAGCTTGATGGGAGCATTGTCCTCGCGCTTGGCAGCCCTTATCTCATAATAAGTGCCGCTTTCATCGAGAAGTTTCCTCACATCCGCCTCGCAGTCTTCGGGAATCCAGCCTTCCATCAACACTACGGCACCTTCTGCCATATGTTCGCTGTTCAGCTTGACTTTCAGCAGGTCTATCTCTTCCTGGAGCTGTAGGTTGTACTTCTCCAACGTGCAGTAATTCGCTTTGCAGAATTCTTTCAATCCGGCATGTGCCTGCACAAGGGCCTCTTCCGTATCGGCTTTCTTCCGGCTCAGTTCGGAGAGGCTGAGTGAAGGCAGACGGAGCGGTTCCACATCCAGTTCTACCGGTTGGGGGGTGACGGTCACGAAATAAAGATGTCCGCCGTTCTCTTTCACCACGATGGCATTGTAGTCCTCTGCCCACGCTTCGTTATAGTCTTTCTCCGGGCAGGTATAGAACTGCACGAACCAACCAGCATCTTCCAGCTTGCGGATGGCTCTCCAATCGAAATCGCCCCAGACTTCCATCTGCGCCACATCCTTGTCGATGGCGGGAATCTGCTGGTTCAAGTCTTGTATCCGCGCCTGCAAGTCCTCGTAGAATTTCACCAGAGCATCGGCCGACAACTCTTTATGCACCTTTTCTTCCGGCTGTTTGTCTGCCAGGGTGTGCATGCTCTGAAGCATATTCTTGTAGAGCGTACGCTTCTGCATGAATTGCTGCAAGGTGTCGTCCATCTCGCCGCACTGCCTTTCCACAACGTGCACCACGCCCAGTTCCCGGATTTGTGCCAGAAATGCTTCGTACTCCTTATGATACACAAGGAACGTGAGCTTCTTCATTTTCGTAATCATGCCTCTGCCTCCTTCCTTTTCTCCTGATGGGATTTCATGATTTTCTGCGATGACTTGGAAAGGTTCTCCTCGTCTTCCATAAACCGCTTGATTTTGCGCAGAGCATCCTGATAACCCGGAATCTGTACTTTCTCAAAAAGATTCACCTTCTGGGTGGTCTTTTTACGCGCATGTTCCAACAAGTTCAACTTGGCAACAGTAAATTCACGCTCGATGGCAGTATGTGCCAGTGACTTAAGCAAATGCAGCCCGTCTGCATACCATTTGGGCGCATTGAACAAGCTGTAAGGGCGTATCTCGAAATCTACATTCTCGAGCAACGGCACCCGTACACCGGCAATCTTCTTTACACCGAGATGAACATCGCTGACCTTTATCAATGAAGCGTCGAACTCATTCCAAAGGGCGAACATGGCTTCGTAAGCTTGGATTTCCTTTTCCAACCTCGCGTCCAACGCGGCAGCGTCTCCCTTGCAGCGCTTCACTTCCATACGCAGGGCACTCTCCTTGTTCTTGATGATGGGGAGTGTACGCACGCGCACCTTCAGTTGCTTTTCGAGTTGCTGAAGCGAGGTTTTGTTATATTGAAACTTAATAGCCATTTTATTTACGATTTAACGATTTACGATTAGACGACTGAAGCTACTCAATTTCTCAATTTACAGATTTACAATTTCAGTAATATCAATCGTAAACCGTAAATCGTCTAATCGTACATTTATTTAGTTTGCTTTCGGCCAGAACTGGTCCACAAGCTCTTTCTTGATATTCACCTCTTCCGGACGGAAATACTTGCCGAACAGACTCCATGCCACATCGAGCATCTCTGTGGTATCGAGGTTGACATCGATGGCCAGTAGCTGGTTGGAGTAGTCCTTGGCAAAGGCAAGGGTACGTTCGTCGTAGTTCGTCAGGTCAAAACCGTTTTCAAGCTTGGTTTTGGCGTTGGCGGCATCGGCGTACAGACGTACGGCGGCATTCATCACCTGCGGATGGTCCTTACGTGTCTTTTTGCCCGTAACAAGCTGTTTCAGACGGGACAAGGAACGGAACGGGTCAACGATAACCTTACCGATGTCGCTGTCACGACGGAGGAACAACTGGCCTTCCGTGATATAACCCGTATTGTCGGGCACGGCATGCGTAATGTCGCCACCGGACAGAGTCGTCACCGCAATAATCGTGATGGAACCGCCGCTTGGGAACTGCACCGCCTTTTCGTATATCTTCGCCAAGTCCGAATAAAGGGATCCCGGCATGGAGTCCTTCGAAGGAATCTGGTCCATACGGTTGGATACGATGGCGAGCGCATCGGCGTAGGAAGTCATATCCGTCAGCAGCACCAGCACCTTTTCATTATTGTTTACAGCAAAATACTCGGCCGCCGTCAGTGCCATATCCGGAATCAGCAGACGCTCTACCGGAGGATTCTCGGTGGTATTCATAAAGCTGACGATACGGTCGAGCGCACCGGCATTGGAGAATACGTTCTTGAAGTAGAGGTAGTCATCGTTCGTCATACCCATACCGCCAAGGATAATCTTGTCGGTCTCCGCACGCAGAGCCACATTCGCCATCACCTGGTTGAAGGGCTGGTCGGGGTCGGCAAAGAACGGAATCTTCTGTCCGGACACCAGCGTATTGTTCAAGTCGATACCTGCAATACCGGTTGCAATCAGTTCCGAGGGCTGCTTACGGCGCACCGGATTCACGGATGGACCGCCAATTTCCACCTCCTCGCCTTCAATGGCCGGACCACCGTCGATGGGGTCGCCAAAGGCGTTGAAGAAGCGTCCGGCAAGCTGCTCGCTCACTTTGATTGTAGGAGCCTTGCCCAAGAATACTACCTCTGCATTGGTGGGAATACCTTCCGTACCCTCAAACACCTGCAAAGTCACTTCGTCGCCGGCAATCTTCACCACCTGGGCCAGCTTGCCGTTTACGGTCGCCAACTCGTCATACCCCACTCCGGTTGCCTTCAGCGAACACGTAGCTTTCGTAATCTGAGTAATCTTGGTATATATTTTTTGAAATGCTTTTGTTGCCATCTATTTATTTACAATTTAGCAATTTACTATTTACTATTTAAATCTCTGCCATCCTATTCTACTATTTTCCTATCTACAACCTCCGTACACCTGCATCCGCAAGGCAAATAGTAAATTGTAAATAGTCACATAGTACATCCTTAGGCTTTACGTTCCTCAACCAGTTCCTGCAACTGCTTATGGAACTTGTCGTATTCTTCCGACTTAAACTTCGAGTAGTTCATCTGCTTACAGATGTTAATCATTTTCTTGAAGTAATCCATTACTTCGTTGAAGTTGTCGAACTCAAATTCTGTATGACAGATTTCTATTACCATATTCAGAATCTCCTCCTGACGCTCCATCGGGGTCACGGCATCAATTTCATCAAAGGCATCCTGCTGCAGAATAACGAAGTCAATCAATTCCGATTTCCAGAAAGTCACGTGATACTCTACGGGCACACCGTCGTCACCCAAGATGTTGATTTGCTCGGCAATCTCCTTACCACGCTGCAAACGGGTCTTGATTTCATTCACCTTGCCAATCCACTCACCATTGATGTGCTTGGTGATATACTCTTCAAATTCAGGGTATTCTATATATTTGGAATACGAGTCAATCGGGTTTACGGCAGGATAACGCTTCTTGTCGGCACGGTCTTGCTCAAGGGCATAGAAGCAGCGTGCCACCTTCTTCGTATTCTCGGTTACCGGCTCCTTCAAGTTACCACCGGCAGGCGATACCGTACCGATGAAAGTAATGGAACCGGACTCGCCGTTGTTCAGCTTCACATAACCCGCACGGCCGTAGAAGTTGGAGATGATGGAGGACAAGTCCATCGGGAAGGCATCGGGACCGGGCAACTCCTCCATACGGTTGGACATCTCGCGCAATGCCTGCGCCCAACGTGAAGTGGAGTCCGCCATCAGCAGTACCTTCAATCCCATGCTTCGGTAGTATTCTGCAATCGTCATAGCCGTGTAGACAGATGCCTCACGGGCAGCCACCGGCATGTTCGAAGTATTGGCAATGATAATCGTACGTTCCATCAGCTTCCGTCCCGTATGCGGGTCAACCAATTCGGGGAATTCTGTAAAGATTTCCACAACCTCGTTGGCACGCTCACCGCAGGCAGCGATGATTACGATGTCCGCTTCCGCTTGTTTTGAAATGGCATGCTGAAGCACCGTTTTTCCAGTACCGAACGGACCGGGGATAAAACCCGTACCACCTTCCACAATCGGGTTTACGGTGTCGATTACACGCACACCGGTTTCCAGCAATTTGAAAGGACGCGGTTTTTCCTTATAGTTGGTCATGGCGCGCTTCACGGGCCATTTCTGTATCATGTTCACCCGGATGTCATTACCTTCGCTATCCGTCAGCACTGCAATGGTATCCTCAATGCTGTAATCACCTTCCTTTGCAATTGATTTCACGGTGCACACACCTTTCTGTTCAAAAGGCACCATGATTTTCAGAGGTTGGAAGTTTTCGTCCACTTGTCCCAGCCAGGCAGCGGCTTCCACTTGGTCGCCCACCTTTGCCAAAGGCACAAAATGCCATTTGCTTCCTTTATCCAGCGGATAGGTATATTGCCCGCGTTTCAAGAAAACACCGTCCATCTTATCGAGGTCGTTTTGCAGACCGTCGTAGTTTTTCGAAAGCATACCGGGCCCCAGTGTTACTTCGAGCATATGTCCGGTAAACGCAGCTTCGGCCCCCACTTTCAGTCCGCGGGTACTCTCAAATACCTGCACGTAGACCTGGGTACCTACTACCTTAATCACCTCCGCCATCAACTTGTCTCCTCCGGTCGAGATATAACAAATCTCATTCTGCGCTACCGGTCCGTCGACGACGAGGGTCACCATGTTGGCTATTACGCCACTAACAGTTCCTTTTGTTGCCATATATTTTTAGTTGTTTATTTTATCTGAATTCTGCGGGTATCTGCACCTCGTCTTTCAAGGCAGCGATAATGCTGCGGAACAGTTGGTTACCCTTCTCTTTATCCAACGAAATCCACCGTTCTATCATCTCCAGCTGTAGCAGGAAGACAAACAGACGTTCCACGGTAAAGTAATCGAAGAATGTGGCCTCCTCCATCCAGTCCCAGCGAAGCTGGTCCAGTTTCTTTTCCCGGTCCACCAGTTCCTCCGTCTCACTGATTTTCACCAGCTGCTCCAGATAATCCACCTCAGTACCCAGACCGAAGTCACGGGCATTGGAAGTACGCAGAGCCTCGCACACTTCCGTATCACCCACAATCAGCGGAGCAATGTCCAGCTTGAACTTACGTGCTGTGAGCGCCACCAATATATTATTGAGAGTGAGGTTGAAGCCAAACCAGGAAGACACAAACTGATTCCTGGATTCCATAGCATAGGCGTAATAGAGCGCTGCCAGGCGGTCTTCATACAAGAAACCGTCCTCGGCAGGCAGGCTGAAGTATTCGGAAATGAACGTAGAGAGATAAGATGGGAATACACTGTCAGAGACTTCGTCGCCATCCTTCAGTTGTGAGATATATTCCACCAGTTCCTCCGACGAATAGTTTCCGCGCGGGTCGATGGCAGCATCCTTATCCTTCAATAGTTTCAAGACATTCGCATTATCGAATTTCAGATAAAACAAATCTATCAACTTTTTATCATCTTCCGACAAGGCAGGATATAGTTCCGTCTTGAAATCGGCTACTGTATAGCTCAGTTTACTGTCTTCCAGAGTAAGTTCAGGCAAACCGGCTACCAAGTAATAGTATTTACTCATAATCCTGTGGGAGTTTTTAGAACAGCATTTCCACTAATTGCGGACGCAGGAATTCCTTGAAGTAATTCATAAATTCTTCTTCGCCAAAGTTCACCTTGTACGAACCATCGGCAGGCGATACGGAGAACAAGGTTTTGATGCCATTCACTTGCTCAATCTTCACACCCTTGTCCAGCAGGTCTTTCGCCTTCGCTGCGAAATATTTTGTCAAGCCTTCCGCATCGGCAGTAGAGATAACGATTGGTTCGTTCACACTCCATTTGGACGCCAATGCAACGATGAAGGCATTAAGATAATCCTTGTTTGCAGCAAATGCCTTTACATCGGCATTCACAATGTTGTCCGTCACCAACGTAGCGATTTCGGACTTCAGAGCATTTACAGCCTGACCGGCAAACAACTTTAATTCAGATTTTGTATTCTCTGCCAGTTCATCGGCAGACTTATGAGCGGTAGCCACGATAGAATCCGCTTCCTTGTGAGCATCCTCTATAATTCTCTTGGCTTCTTCCTGAGCTTTTGCGATAAGTTTCTGTGCCTCTTCGTTTCCTTTCTCTACGCCTTCGCGGTAGATCTTATCGGTCAGCTCTTGAATCTTGTTTTCCATATTTGCAGGAGTTATTATATGATTTATATTACAATATTAATTGCGTGATTTTTTCCCTTCCTATTAGATTCACGCCAAATTTACAAAAATCCATTTGATATTGAATAGAAAGAAAGGAAGAAAAGTTCTTGCTCTTCCAAAAAAAACTCATTTTACACCAACTTTGTTCTGTAATGATAACAAAAGAATGACAAAAGAAGCAGAAAAATACGTATGCAACAACGCATGACAGGGATTAAGGGGAGCAGTTCCGGAGGTATATAAACGAACAAAGCCTCCGTATCCTTATCAGACACGGAGGCTTCTTCTGAAAACGGCGACTACCTACTCTCCCACTGTTACGCAGTACCATCGGCGTGACCGGGCTTAACTTCTCTGTTCGGAATGGGAAGAGGTGGAACCCCGGTGCTGTAGTCACCTGAATAAGGCAGACATGATGAGAAAAAAGTAAAGTGTCCATATATTGCTGAACGTATATACCTCCATACACGGAAGGCAAAAAGTGGACGGGCAATTAGTAATGCTCGGCTATGACATCGCTGCCTGTACACCTGCATCCTATCAACGTCGTAGTCTACAACGACCCTGAGAAATCTAATCTTGTGGCTGGCTTCGTACTTAGATGCTTTCAGCACTTATCCAA